>UEXM01000127.1_pt3 | contig 72056 bp, 83 predicted proteins | sample 1796661 | NCBI WGS metagenome assembly UEXM01 (sample SAMEA4772469, study PRJEB27181) | metagenome | reverse complement strand
CCACCATTTGGTGTATTAAGATTGGAAATATTTTGGTCTTTATTTTGGTTTGCCCATTTTGATCTATCAAATCCACCTTTTGTTTTTTCTGATGACCCAATATAATCAATAGGAACTTGAATGACATATGACTTATCTAAATCGTCATCACTAAAATCCTTTTGCAAAAAGTCATCAATATGTTGGTAGTGACTATAATCTGTATTATCTTTATAACTGAACTTGGACAATTCAGATTCATCAAAACAATCATCAAACAGCTGTTTGTTGTTTACTAAGTCAGAATATAGGGGGGATTGGGTTTCTAAGTTAATCTTCATTTTTTTCTCCTTGCCTGTGTCGGCATTTATGGTTTGTAACAATCAGTTATGTTACATTTTTATTTATAGTATCTATAATACCCCCTTATAGGGCAAATGTCAAGTACTTTTTATAACTTTTCTTAAATTAGTTGAAGAAAAAGAATGTTGTCTACTAGTATAAAATACTTCTATGGGTAGGTCACTACCAGTGAATTCTCTGTCTCTATAATCTTCTCCAATAAACCTAATATCAATCTCTTGTGATTGTAGTAAGTCTACTAGACTTTGTTCTGTGTCATATGGAATAATCTCATCCACATACTTTACGCCCGATAATTGAACGTATCTTTCATATACTGATTGTGCTGGTTTATTCTTGTCCTGTCTATCAATAGAAGGGTCAGTCTGTAGTCCCACAACTAACCAATCACAGTTCTTTCTAGCTTCCTTAAGCATAACAACATGTCCAGCATGTAGTAAATCAAAAGCACCGCAAGTAAATCCAATCATCGTATAATATCAATCTTATCCATAGTATCTTGATTCCATACTTCCAGTTCTGTACGAACCTTATTCTCTGCAATCATTTTATTGTAACGCTTGATAGCAAGTTTTCTCCACCATGCAATTACACCTTCAAGTTCAAATCTATCATAGTTCTCTGCTTTTGTCAAGACATCTGTTCTGCCTAATAAAACATCTTTTGAATTAGAGTATCCATACTCACCCATGTAAAATCTTTTCTGTGTGGTAACATCACCAGCCTTTGCAATCTCTTTAGAGAACAACTCATACGCTTTTGTATCGTGTTCCTTTAGACTTGATTTGATAACACCTACCATCTTAGTTTGCATTTTCAGTTTACGAGATGATGCACCTTTATGTATTAAGTCTTCACCACCATTCTTTTCTGTAAACCAATCACGCATCTCAAAGTAGATTTCTTCTCCAAGTGTCAATAGAAACTTAGATTGAGTATCGCCCTTGTAACGTAAGAATGGACGCATACCATCATACATAGAAGAACCTTTGATGTTACCATATAGTGATGTTGTTTCAAACAAACAAAATTCTGTGTCATACTTTTCATTTAACATTCTACGAACTGCATGAGAGTTACAGATTGCAGCCATCAGTTTACCACCAAGATAGTTATATCCAAATGGTTGTACAGGCACAATATTGAAACCCATGATAGCACGTTTGTTGAAGATAGGTAAATCTGGCACACCACCCAAGTAATCATTACGAGGTTTGGAGTTGATTAGTGGAGAACCTAGTTTGATAAATCCTACCACAGTATTTGTAGTTGTTTCCTTAACAACTAGTTTCATCTCTTTGCCTGGCGCATTGTCAGGCGAGAAAGATGCAACCTTCTCCAACATAGTATCAAAAGTTTTAGATGGAACTTGCACAATAGCAAAGTTCATATCCTCTGGATGCATATCATAGTCTTGGAACATATCATCTTCCAATCCAAATCCTGGCAGTGCAGTAGGAATATTCTTTACACGTTCAATCTTACGAGCACGAAAATAGTCATCAATGCGCCCAAAGTCTTTGAAGTAAGTCATCAACTTTGTTGCGGCAAATATTGCATCATCTCGTTCTAGTATCATCCAAAAAAGTCCTCAAGTGTTGTTTGCGTTCCATATGAACGGTCAATATTCCATCCAATCTGGTTCATAATAAACGTCAATGGTTCTACAAACGCTTTCTCATACTGTAGATCATAGTCGATATAGCGATGAATGTCAAGTTCTTTTGGTAATTTAGTTATGAAAGAAATTACGTTAGATGACATTGTGTTTGGTGTACGCATGTGAATAAACTTAATCTTCTCGCCCTCTTGGATAAGAGGATACTTGTTTGTAAGTTTTTTCTGTTTGCAGAAGTGGTTGTATAGTAACGCACCACGACAATGCATAGGAACACCTTTCAAGAATATACTTGAACTACTACTCCACTTTGCAAGTCCATTGACAGAACGAGGGAATGCAATCTCTTCTGGAGGCAACTGCATAAACTCTTTACGAAAATCTTGGATAAAGTTATTCACATCTTTCTCATTTCCAGACATGATAATCTTTAGACATTCCTTAATCTTGTCACGACAAGGGGCGGGAGTAGAAGACTTAACAGCCTCAATACCCATAATCTTTAGTTGTGGTTCTTGATAACGAACACCTTCCATATCCCACACATTTAGGATATATCTTTTCTTTGCAGTCCAGATACCTTTGTCAGCAATCGCCTCACGACCCATCTCCATCTTCTGTTCGAATGCATTTACATAAGAAGCAAGATCCTGATAACTCTTATTAATAAAAGGTTCAATTTTCTCTTCAGCAATTCTATTGAGGAAATCCACGGCCCTGCCACGATACGCACTCTCCGACTCATCTGTTCTCTTCGGTAACACTTTATTAATAAGTTCGTCAAACCTAATATATACCGAATCCGTATCACTTGCAATAACATAATCAATTCCGTCCGTTTTTAGTAATTTGTTTAAGTAGCCATTCAGTGCTTGTTCAATCCACCGAATAGATAACTGTCCAGAAGTAGTAATTCCTTCTGCAATCTTTAAGTCATAATATCTGAACCACTCATTACCAATCGCACCATAAGCAGAGTTCAAGGAAATCTTTCTTGCCATCTGAATGTTTTGATAACGAGACACATCGTTTAGATACTTTGGATCTTTCGTGTCTTCGAACTGTTGTTTAGCAGTCAGCATCTTTTTCTTGTAGATGGTACGGTCATTGTACATCTCTTGCATCATCTCAGGTAAGAACCCTTGTTTCTTAGTTCTGAACAATGCACCATTTGGTGTACGAGCAACTTGTGCAGCTGGTAACATAGACAAGTCTATTTGTTTTGATAACATATCATTAACAGTATTGTCATTGTAGGGCATAGACTTTGGCAACAACATCTCTGGGGAAATGTTGTACTGCATAATCAAGTGTGGATACAAAGAGTTCAAGTCAAAAGACATAACCCACTTATGTTCACCGACTTGTGGGTCTTTAACATACGCACCGATATACTTCTCGCCCTTGGATTCATTACGAGCCTTCTGTGGAATAACAATTTTACGTTTGAGAAGGTGGTTGTAAATCAATACATCCCAATACTTCACAGATGTGAATGCATCAGACATATTAACTTTTGCCTCATATGTCATAGTAAGAAGCAAGTCAATCAGTTTCATCTTGTCATCTAGTCTATCGACTAGTTCAACGTCCATGATGTTATAGTCAATAAAAGACTGATAGTCTTTTGTATACCAATCACGAAATGTTTCGTATGGATTCTCATCCTTGCGTTGTCCAAGTTCTACATGAGCAATATGGTCAAGACGATATGATTCTTGGTTTGAATATGTAAACTTCTTATACAATTGTAAGTAGTCAAGATTGTTAACACCCAAGATTTCATAGATTTGATCCTTGCGTCCAAATCCACTATTCACCATACGAGAACTAACAACACCCCAAGGCGATAGACGTTTCATTGCGTCTTCACCCATTTGGGAGTTGATACGATTACAGATGTAAGGTAAATCAAAAAACTCGGTATTCCAACCAGTAATGATATCTGGGTGGTCAGATTCCCACCAGTTTAGAAACCGAGCAAGTAGTTCACGTTCTGTGGGACAGTGTATATACTCTACATCATCACGAGATGTTTTGTAGGGTTGCATACCCCAAACAATAAACGTGCCTTTGTTATGATCTTTGACAGTGATAGACAGCATTGGTTCTGCTGCTTGGTCTGCATTAGGGAAACCATTCTCACACTCTACCTCAATATCAATAGTAACAATCTTGAGTTGTTTGGAATCAAACTCAATTTGTTTTGGATACGTTTCGGATAGGTATGAATATGGAAACTGATTCATTCCATACACAAGATGTGGCTGGGACTGATACTGTTCGATAAAAGCTTTTGCTTCCTTGATAGAAAGGAACTTCATTGGATTGACGTTTTTGTCATCCAATGTTTTCCAACCTGTTTCTTTTTTAACAGGTACAAAAAGAGTGGGTTCATACTTCACTTTGAAGTTAGAACGAACCCCATTCTTTACTGCACGAACAAGTAGTTGATTACCCCACTGGGCAACATGTGTGTAGAAATTCAATACATTTTTCCTTATCAATTAGATTCATTATATACGTTTTAAGGGTAAATGTCAAGAGAAAAGTGGCATTTGATCCTCAGGCGTTTCTGGGAAATATTTATCAACCATGTCGATAACATCTTGCCATTTAGCCATTTCCATTAATTCATGTTCTACTGCTTGAGAGATATCTGAGTGTTCTCCGATACCAGCGGGATTCTTCATGTAAATCATTACATTTACTTGATGCATAGCAATTTGAGCCTGTGCATGTCCCTTGACAGCATTAAGAATATCGTTGTTCATTATTTCGCCTTTCATTTTATAGTTCTCGTTTTTTACCGATGTTGTATTTTGTTTCCAAATCCCACTCATTCTTTTCCTTAAAGGAAATTACTTTGATTTGAGATAGTGGTGCTTTCGGCTCAGTATCACCGATTATTTCAACTAACCCCCAATCACTCAACAAAACTGCAATTGAGTTTCTACGAGATATGTCATTCTCATTAATGTTTGTTTCCTTGCCATCAAGGGCAAACAACTCTTTGAAATGCACAATGTAATACCTACCTTGTTTATGTAGGATATGACATGATTGGTATAGTTTTCTCTCTTTACGAGATGCGACTCCTATCCTTGATAGTGTCTCACGAACCTTTAAGAAGTCATCAGGTTCTTTTAGTTTTACTTCTAGCATCCTCTCAGGTTGCCATTCAATTTCTTCCATTTCTTCCACCTTTATTCAAACTATCTTTGATAGTCTTTATCTGTTCATTATTAAGTACCGAAAGAGCAACCTTAGCTTTTTCATTACCGTATCCGTAATACTCTTTTACATACTCTAAATCATCTAATTTTTCTGCTTTTACCCAAGGGGCAAATCGCTTCTTAGACCTAATAGTATTTAGTAAAAAATCATACTGAAGCTTTGCGTCAAGGTGGTGACGCATATTAAGCTCATTAACGAACATGATGGTGTCATTGAATGCACCCAAACATCTGTTTACAACATATGCTGGATACTTCTTCTCCCACATAGGGTCATCTGAATCCATCAGATTTTCCTTAGTGTGATTGATTGAGTTAAGATAATGTTTTAATTCATAACTCATTTGAACTGCACCTGTGACATAATCTCAATCAAAAACGCTTGCATGTTTATATCTTGATCTGCAACAAATGCCGATTTGTATTGATAATCTGCAACCGCCATTACCAAATGTGGTATTGTATTTGGTTGTACATTATCATACAGTGTATCATAAATCTTACGATACAGTTGTGAAGGATCGTTGTCAAGGTTATTTGCAACCCATGTACGACACGCCTTAAAGTCTTTCGACTTAATGTGTGTAGTCAAATCCTTCATATTCGTTTCTGAGATATTAACAAGTATACCTGTATCAATCATACCAGAAGCAGAATATCTTTGCAGTTCATTCAAAACTCTACGCCAATCTGGGAAGTGTTTCATTACCAGTTCTTGTACAACTTTAGGCTGATACTGAACATTCTCTTGTGCAAGGATATCCTGTACACGTTTGTAAAATTCACCAGCAAGTTTTGGTTTGTTAGAGTTTGGAATGTTGAATACAACACCCGAACATCTACTATGCAAAGGTTCGATAATCCTGTTCTTAAAGTTGCAAGTAAGAATGAATCCACAGTTCTTGTGGAACTCCTCAATAAATCCACGCAACGCTGGTTGTGTAGATTGTGGATTGAGATAGTCTGCCTCATCAAGAATTACAAACTTACGATTACCATCCATAGAGACAGTACTTGCAAAGTTCTTAATCTTGTTTCGCAGTACATCAATACCCGATTCTTCTGAACCGTTGATTAACATATATGTGGCACCGATTTCATCCAACATTGCTTTTGCAACAGTTGTCTTACCGACACCAGCCCCACCAGACAAAAGTAGATTAGGAATGTGTCCATCATCTACAAACTGTTGGAAGGTTTTCTTCAAATCATCAGTAAGAACACACTCACTGATTTTAGCAGGGCGGTATTTCTCCACCCATAACATCACATCATTCATTATATAATTTCCTCTGGTTTAGGATGCTTCTAGAGCAATAAAGTATTCGATAGGGCGAGACACATTAGTAAAATGTGAGATACCTTTTTCGGATACTTCTACCTTGTAATCACCAGAGAGAAGTTTTAGGTTTTCTACTTTAAAGTAGTAAGTGAAATCACTAGGTGCATTTTCACCAACCTTGATTGCGAAGTCATTAGATGTTTCATTCTTACGGTCAGTAACAGTAAGATTGATATCACCACCAGCAGTACCTTTTAGTACTACATCAGGTACACCAAGTACAGCAGAAGCCTTCTGGATATCAATAAACGCATCTTGTGTAAATGTAAACTCTACATCAACAGATGGCATTGTAATCTCAGTTTTTGGTGTTGTAACAACAGATGGGTCACTAAAGAAATAATTCAAAGAACTACCGCCACCCTCTTCATTCAACTTAACAGATTTATCTGTAAAGTCAAGTGTTGGACTTTTGAATAGTGACAACGCAGACAAGAATTCATTCAAGTCATAGATTGCAAACTCATCACTGAAACTATCTGGGATAGTTGCTTTCGCTACAATGTTTTTCATTGCAGACATGGTGTTAATCGTGTTACCAGATTTTACCATGAGGTTTTGGTTAATGGTTGAGAAGTTCTTTAGAACATCCCTTGTGTCGCCGCTTAATTGCATCATAATTTATTTCTCCATTGTATCGTGATTATGTAGAGCCATTATACCATAATGGATCACCTTTAGCAAGTCATTTCTGTTCTTACCATCTTTTTTTCCGTACCGTTGACTATACTTGAGTATATTGCCGATACAAAAACCTTCGCCATGTCCAGAGTCCATAATGAATTCTGTGGCTTGAAACTTGTTGTGGGAATAGTGAGCATCATAGGTTTTATCTATATACTCTTTGAGTTCTTTCAGAATATCGCCTTCTGAATATTTGTAGTCTATTTCTTTCACATTCACATCCTATAATTTTTCATTAGTATTACATATAGTAACATAAAAGGGCACCTCTGTCAAGAGGCGCCCAACACTTTTATGACATTATTTAATTTTAATGGTACGAGGTTTCTTATCCTCTGGGATAACTCTTTCCATTGCAATAGACAAAATGCCATTTTCCATGTTCGCATCTTTCACAACAACATCGTCAGATAAAGTAAATGCACGTTTGAATGAACGAGCGGAAATACCTTTGTGTAGATATTCTGTACTATCCATTTCTGATGTTTTCAAATCAATTGAACTGATGTTCAATCTATTTTCAGACATACGAACTTCCACATTATCTTTAGAGAAGCCTGCAATTGCTACTTCAATAAGAAACTCTGTTTCAGATTTCTTGATGATATTATATGGGGGATAGTTGGTTTGTTGTGTATAGCCTGACGCTGAGGTTAGACTATCGAACATTCTATCAAAACCGATAGAAAATGTATTAATCCTAGACGGATCAAGTGCTGCGTAATTTACCATTTTATTTCTCCTATTTAAAGCAAGTAAATGTATGATACCCGATTATCGGCATATCACTACTATATATAAGGATTAGTAGGGGATTTTTCAACCCCCCACCAATCTTTTTTTATGCCGCCTCGGCATACTCAAGTGCTTTATCTAAAGCGTTGAGTTTCACCTTACGGTTACGTCCATACCATGCAGACTGTAAACGTCCGTCATTAGAACGACCTTGAAGGTGGTCTGTCATGTTAGTGACAGAGTTGAATGCAGTCCACCATGAACCCTGAGCAAACTCAGCGCCAGGTTGTACATCCAAATTCTCAAAAGCAAGTTTTGAGTTACGAGAAGTAAAGGGCAGAACACCATCTACTTTCTCTTTCGCAGGCGCACCAAACACTTCGTTGAAGTATTGGATTACGTTTTCTCCAGTTGCCTTTTTAGAACCAAGAAACGCAGCCATTGATTTGTATTGTTCCATCTTTTCACGAGCAATACCCATCTGTTCTTTTACTTCAGCAGGGTCAAATGCCTTACGGTGATTTACCGTAACCATTCTATCTGCATTCTGTGATAGAGACAGTGTTAGAGTGTTGTTACATACTACACGAATTGGTGTCATACGAATATTAATCGCCTTACCAAACTGGTGTGGGTTTGTGAACAAGAAGTAGTTGTCAGTGACATCACCTTTGAACAATTCAAAAGACTCTTTAGTTTTTGCAAGAGCCCACACCATTTGTCCATCTTTCAACGAACCAGCAGTGTGCATTTCCATATCACCAGACATGCAGTACTCATGGAAGAATTCAAACGCTTCTGAGTTCTGTACTGGATTCCATCCAGTTCCAACAACATCTAGTACAGAGTTGTCAGAGGTACGAACAAGCGCCTCTTTGTTTTTAATAGGAACACCTGTTGCAGTAACAAGTGGTTGTTTCTCTACTGTCCAATCAAGTCCAGCAACCGTTTGGAACTGGTCTGGTGTCAACTCTCGTTCTACCAAAGTACCTAGTCCATGCCAAGGAAGTTCCCCAACATACGCCATTTGCGCTTTTCCGTCAATCATTTCAAGTTCATGTGCCATTATATATCTCTCCTAGAGTGTTGTTTTTCAATCTTACCTATACAGTATACGTTGTTTTCATAACAAAGTCAAGAGGTTTTTGAAACTTTTTTGACTTTTTTTCATATTGCTGTGGTTGGTTTCTCATCATTACCTATACAGTATACCTGTTATTAGAACAAATGTCAAGACATTTATGTAACTAAATGTGAGAAATTTTTCTCTTTCTTGAATTGCACAATACTTCTAAACTTGTCAAATAGCATATCTTGTTTGTGGGAGATAACGAACACGTTCTGGTCTGAGAACGTATCTAGAATTTTAAGGAAGTCATCTGTACCAGATCCATCTAAAGAAGAATCAAAGATTTCATCAAGTATTAGTAGATTGGTGTTAGTAGAGTTCTTCATCTTTGCGATTGCACGCCATGTGAATAGTAGTGCAAGGTCGATACGCATCTTCTCACCTTCAGAGAATGATGCATAGGAGAATTCGTCACGAAAGCGTGACTTGATAGTCTCACTGAAATTTTCATCCAAGTTAAACTGTACATAGAAATCCATAGAGGAAAGATATGTATTAACTAGCTTGTTCATAATAGGAAGGTATTGTTTAACTATCTTTGTTTTGATACCACTATCTTGCAATAGATTTCGTGCAACATCAACATAGAACTTATCTTCATTTAATTTAGATTTCTGTTCTTCAATCAGTTTAATCTGTCCTTTAAGTTCTGCAAGTTTTACTTTATCGTCATCAGATACAGAACCTTTTTCATAGGTTTCAATATCTTTCTCTAACTTGGCATTAAACTTTTCTAACTCACTCATGGAAGAACGTATCTTTGCAATCTCTACATCATGTTCACGAATTGCATTAAGATTTTCTCTAATAACATCTAGTCGTTCTTGTTCTTCTCGCTCCATTCGTTTAGCGTCTGAGATTGCTCTGTTAAGTTCTCCAACTTTGGTGTTGCGAGTTGCAATCTGCGTCTGCTTTGTTGCATCCGTGATATCCTGTTCGCATGTCGGACATTCTGCGTTCTCCTCGAAAAAGTTAATTTGCCTTTCATATTCACCTCTTTTGTTCTGTAGGGCTGATTCAGTTCTACTTAGTTTACGAATCTTTTCTTCTAACTTAATCTTCTGTTCACTATCATATGACAGAGATATCTTAGCTTTATCAAGCAATATAATAGAGTCTTTTTTAGTTTTTATTGATTTTTCATTTGCAGATATCTTAGACTTACTCTCCTCAATGATTGAAGACTTATTGTCAATCACATCCTCAATAAATCTTTCTTGAAGGTTTGCCTTCTCTCTAGTCAAATCAAACTGAGTATCAGTATTCCGTATATTCTCATTTAATTCTTTTGTTTGATTCTTTAGTAGGAAGTTCATCAAAGAGAAAATCTTAATGTCTAGAATATCCTCAACAACCTCACGGCGTGCTTTAGTAGCAAGTTGCATAAATGGAACAAATGTAGAAGAACCTAGAATAACAACCTGTGTAAAGGAACGATAGTTCAATCCCATAATTTGTTGTTCTAGATACTTCTGATAGTCACGAGCATTAGCATCTTGGTTAATCATATTATCATTAACATATACTTCAAATTTATTAGGTTTGATACCACGAATGACCTTAACGTCCTTGCCTCCTACGTTAAACTCGACCTCAACCACAGACCCGCCGTTATTTACAGTATTCACCAATTGTTTCTTGGATATGTTTCTGAATGGCTTGTTGAATAAACCAAAGCATAATGCATCAAGAATGGTAGACTTTCCAGCACCATTCTCTCCAATAATCAAAGTAGATGAACTTCTGTCCAACTGTATTTCTGTGAAAGTATTCCCTGTGGACAGGAAGTTTTTCCACCGCACAAATTTAAATGTAATCAAAGTTCCAAGTCACTCGCTTCTAAGTATAACGATTTCATCATAGATGTTAGTCTGTCTTTATCTAACTCTACATCCAATTCATCAATATATCGCTCCAACACTGTCATAGTGTCTTCTGCATTTTCAACAATCTCATCAGATACATTAGATGCATCTAACTCACTAAAGTCCTCTACAATCTTAACCTCATGGGCTCCAGATTCGGACAACACCTTGTCAACAAATCTATCGAACTGATAGATATCTTTTTTATTAACAACGACTATTCTAACATACTTGTCCTTCAATGTCAATACGTCATATGAAGAAAAATCTGTTACGCTGTCATCGTAATATACTTTTTCGAAAATTGTGTAGGGGTTTACAATGCGTTCAAGTTCTCTAGTGCTTGTATCAAACACATGGAATCCTTTAGGACATTTGTTATCAGACCATGTCATCTGATAGGTATTACCAAGATAGTATACCTGTCCATCATCAGACTTCTTATGAAAGTGTCCACTGAATACTGTATCAAATTTACTTAGAAACTTTTTGTCATATCCACCTTCTGAAAAGTGTCCAGCGTGCATCTCAAATCCATTAATCTCTAAGTGTCCCATAGCAACTTGTGCTTTGGTACTCTCAATGTGATTCATAGTTTCTGCATAGTTGTCTGGACAAATCCAAGGAATAAAACAGATAGGTGTTCCATCAAACTCCACTGTGGTTGCAGCTGGATAAGTATGAATATTATCAAACTTACCATTAATCAATTCATCCAAAGAGTTTACCTCATTGGTGTTTTTGTAAAATGTATCGTGATTACCAACCATCATATGGACAGTAACACCTAAATCTACAAATCTCTGTAGGAATCGTTCACGAAAGTCTTTAGCAATCTTATAGGAAACAAACTTACGTCTGTCCATAACATCACCTAAGTGAATAACTGTATCAATACCATTAGCTTCTATGTATGGAAAATATATCTCTTCCCAAAACTTATAAAAGTAATCGTTGAATGCTAAGTTATCGTTTCGTGCGCCAAAGTGGGTATCAGTTATTAGCGCTATCTTCATTTATCTCTTCACCTTTGTCATCATAAAATTTCTCAAGTCCTTTTGGTTCTTTCTTAACCTTTTTCTTAGGCTTGTATACTGCCTCATCTGGTAGGAAGTTCTTCTGTAGGTAATCTACATAACCAGTTGTGGACATATCTTCACCATCCATCATCAAGTCAACATTCATATTAGAAATGATTTGATGTTTAACATGTTGTTGTTTCTTCTCTTTAGCAATCCTACGAAGGAATGCATAATAGATAATTTGAGTAAAATACGCAAAGGGATTCTTAGATTTTTCTGGATTAAAGTTGCCACAATACTGTAGACAATTCTCTATGCCATCAGATATCATCTCATCTCTATAGGTATAATTAATAAAGTTAGGACGATACGATAGGTGATTTGCAATCTTTAAAAAGCATTCACCAATATAATTTGTAACAGGTGGTTGTGGGTCACCTAGTTCTTCTGCGTCCTTACACTTCTCTTTCCACTCTTTCATAGCTTCTAGAAAGTCTGCGTTGTTGACGTAATGAACACCCTTTTGTTTTTTAGCCATTATAACTCCACATTTTTGTTGCATATAATTTACAACTATTCATATAGTATACACTTTTACACAGAAAAGTCAATAGAAAAATTAATTTAAAAAAATCTATTGACAAACTCTTGACAAGACGGTATCATGGGTATGTACCCTTTAGAGAATAATAGATCTAATGTATAGTTTTAGATATACTAGAATATGCTGCTTGAGCTTCTTCCCATTCAATCTCATCTAATTCTTCAGATGTTGGTTCTCTGTGATTAATCCAATCTTCTTCTTCAGAAAGCATTCTTAGGACGCAAGCTTCATAGAATTGAGACAATCCTGTAGATGCATCTGCTTTAACTATCACACTATGCTTATTGATACTGAACACTTCCTCATCAGCGAAGTGTATCCATCTCCTAAGAGATATAGATTCTTCAACACCATCTCTTGTTAGTTTTGGTATAGCACTCACCATTAGAGGATTTGAAATTTCAAATGTCTTTGGGTGTTCATCTCCAACAAGCCTGCATACAATTTCTTCACCACTTGATAACTTTAGAATAATATTTTCATCTATCATTTAATTCTTATCCTTGTAATTTCGTAGTCGAATTCTTCTTCTGCGTATATATTTATGCGTTCTTGAAAGTGATTTATAGTGAAGTTTCTTTTTGACTTGTGGGTAAAGTCATCTGCAATGTCGTAGAGGGTAGCGGTATCTTTACTTTCACTCTTACGCAATCCTCGTCCAATACTCTGCAAGGTACGGATTCTAGATTTGCTAGGACTTGCGAACACGATGTTGTGCAAATTACGAATATTAATGCCAGTAGAAAAAGTACCATAGGATGCAACAATAATCGCATTACTTTCTTTTTCAGTGATCGCACGAATATCCTCCCTTGTCTTTGTGTCTGTACCACCATAGACATAGAATACTTTCCTATCTGTAGAATCAGATATCATCTTATGAAGAATGCTACCATGTTTTTCTACATACTGAAACAGTACTAGTGTATTACCCTTTAGGTTGAGTGTCAAGTCTTTTATGAAATTATTTCGTTTCTCATGGCTTACGATATAATCCATTTCTTCTTGATAACTCTTACCCTTCACATCTTTACACTCTTCTTCTGTGTATGTCAGAACTAGAGCTTTAATCTTAAAATCTGCGAGTGTCTTCTCATCAATTAACTTCTTAGTGGATATAACTTTATTTAGTGAACCGAATAGTCCTTCTAGAACTAGTCTATGTGTCTGCATACCATCTAATGTACCTGTCAAACCAAAACGGTACTTACATTGATCTAGTTTAGTTAGAATAGAAGTCAAGGACTTTGCTTTAAATAAATGAGCTTCGTCTCCAATGACTAATCCAAAACTCTCAAAGTATGATTTTGGTAACTTATACAAAGATTGCCATGTAGAGATTACCACAGGTTTTGATATTTCTCTATCATGTCCACTATACACTCTTTGCATATTATTTTCAGACCATCCATAATCTACAAAGTCTGAGTACATCTGTTCTACTAGAGATGTTGTGGGAACAAGTATTAGTATTTTATCATTCGATTCTTCTTTTATGAGTAACTTATAGTACCTCACAAGAATGTAAATAATTAACGATTTACCAGAAGCAGTAGGACTAAGAAGCAAGGCACGATGTTTTCTGATAGCAAAATCCACGGCATCAACTTGATAATCACGAGGTTGAATAGGTTTTCCTCTGGACTCAAGCTTAAGTTGTCGTATGAATCCATCCAGTGTTTCTCTGTCGAGTTGTTTCTCATCTTTTAGTTCCTCACTTATTTCATAGGGTTCTTCCCAATCATCTAACCACTTTTTTAAATATGACAATAATCCAAGATATAACTCTCCTGTCTGTGCAGAATAAAGTCGTATCTTCCCATCCCATATACGGTTACGATATGCAGGCATAAATTTTGCGCCTGGCACTTCAAATGTAAAATGATCTGATAGTGAACGAGCGGTAGAAGGTTCAGTACTCACTTCTAAGTAAACCTCGTTCTTCTTTGTTACTTTTGTCACTTACACGACACCATCCACAAACTTACGCCACTCAATCGCATTCTTGATTTCCCAATTACGATTTCCAACTTGTTTCAAAATGCGTTCACATGTGTCTTGACATATCTTGAAATATTCTACCTTCTGTTTTGCTTTGATAAGTTCTTCATCAGATTCCAGATAGATGTGTAAGTCTGCTTTAAGAATTTTATGGTCGAATGGGTTGTCCCGATACACAGTTGCATCAGCTTTCCCACCGTAGTACTCCCACTTCTTTCGATAGAGTACCTTATACTCTCCTTCTTTTAGAAGAACAAGTTGTCTAAAGTTGTTGTATATTGTGATATATTTTTGGTGAAGAGATGCAGCCCTTAGAGATTCATCTCCAAGTTCTATGTGATCTATCTTCAAGTCTTTTTCGGCTGAGGCCTGCAATTCATCTAGTGTCATAATAATTCCATCTTATAAGGTGCGAACAGGGTCAACGAACTTACTGTTCTATATTTTCTCTCAAATTTCAGAGAACCAATTAAGGGTGTCTAAGTCGAATCCCCCTGTTCACTGAGATATTTATAATCCTTTTAAACTTTAGTTCCTAAAACTTCTAGTGTATAGTAGTCATAGTTCATAGTCATAGTAGCGGTCAATCCCATAGCTTCTGTATCTTTAGTATCAAAGTTCATACCAGATAATGATGTAGGATATACATTCTTAAACATAATTCTTACACTAGGATTGTTCTTATTAGTCATAATAGTTAATACAGCATCACTTGTCAAAGATGATAAGTTTGCAGTTTTAGAAGGAACAGTAGTTCTTGTTTGAGCAGCATCTAAGATAGCATCAGAAAATTGTTGAGTGTCTTCTGGAAATCCAATACCTGTCATCCAATCATGTATCTCTCTCCAGTTATGCAAATTTTCTTGAACATTAAATGATACTTCAATTGGTTCATAATTAACAGTATCCCCCATCATAGGAAGGGATGTAAATCTAGTATTTAAAACTGCGTCACCAGAAAAAGCAATGCCTGGCAAATTTGTTTCTGTAACAAAATACTCTGTGTTTGGAATTTTAAGTATAGAAAACCTAAACTGAGTTGGACGAGCCAAGTCAAGATTGTCTGGTTGTCTATCAAGTGGGTTGGTTTTTATTGCCATAGTTCGTTTCCTTTTAACTATTTATAAGTCAAAAAAAAGGGAGAACCGAAGTTCTCCCCTTAAAGATTGGTTTAACCCAATTCTTATCGTTATTACATGATGTTTGTAACTTGTACTCTTCTGTAATATACGTTGTCGTTTGCAGTCAAAGCACCCAAACGAGCAGTTGTTCCACCAGCAAATGGGTTAGCAGTCATGCCGTAGCGTGTCTTGAAACCGATTTTTGGTTGGAAAGTGTTTTCACCAACCGCACGAACCATTTGTAATGGAACGTATGGGCAGTAGAAAAGACCTGCGTCATATGGTGAAGTACCTTTATAACCCACTGTGAAGTACTGTTTTGCAGCACCGTTTGCAGCATATGGGTCGATATACACTTTGAAACGTCCGTTAAGTACACCAGCGAATGTGTTACCAGCGTCATCAACATTCAAGTTGTTGTTCAGAGCAGGAGTGTAATCTAATTGTCCAGCCATTTGAAGTGCAGATGCAACATCAGATGAACAGATAATCATGTTACCTTTTCCTCTACGAGTTTGTTGTGCAATTACGTTTGCTTCACGTTCTACTTGGAACATAAGTCCTTTGAACTTTTCAACACTCCAACGTCCGTTTGAGTCAACGTCCATGTCGAATACGCCACTTGTAGCAGTATCAATTTGAGCGCCTGGTTTAGCAGTTACATACACTGTACGAACAACTTCACGGTTGATTTCGTTCAAGATTTCAGCAGATAGGATGTTTGCAAGTTCTGTTTCAGCGTCCAAACCGTGGATTGCTTTAAGGTCTTGTGCAAGTTCCATTGTGTATTCTGCTTTAAGAGCACGTGATTTTGCAGTAACAGTTTGCTTTTCGATTGAGAAAGACATCTCAGCGAAAGCGTTGTTACCAGCATCACCTAATGCTTCAGCATTAGCAGTTGTCATACCACCATCAGCAGTGTATGCGCCTGGCGAACCATCGTTAAGAACAGCAGGGTTAGTTTCACCGTTAGATGAAGTACCGGCACTGCCTGGGATGTTAGAGTTTGCAGCAGCACCTGAGAATGCAGATTCTGCTTCGTCAAACATTGCTTCTGTACCAGCTTGGCTGGAGTAGCGTGAACGCATTGCGAAGATCAAGCCTGTTGGGCCTGTCATTGGTTGTACACCAGCGATATCGTATGCGATTAGGTTAGGCATAGAACGTCTTACCAATGAAATCATAATTGGATCCCATCCGTCTACGTTACTGCCGGCAGGCGCATGGCCTGAGTTAGTTGGTGCAGCTTCTGAAAGGAATTTTCCATCCTCACGAAGTGCTTTTTCTTGGTTTTCTAGGATTACAGTAGTTACCGCTTTCTTATAAGAATCTTTGATCTCTGGAAGATCATTGTGTTCTAGGACTGGCTGCCACTTTTCCTGTAGATGTTCTGTCTGGAACATTGTTATTTCTCCTTGTTAGGTTTTCTAATAATATTTATAAAAAACGAATCTTTCATCGTTATTTTGCACGCTTTACATTTCTGCTAATTGCACTCATATAAGCACTCATAGCGCCAGTTGTATCAAAAGAAGCCTGATTTTCATCAACAGCATCTACTGATTCAGCGACAGTTGTTGCCTTCGGAAAGTAACTTTCCTTAAGCGTTTCGAGTTTTTCACTGAAAGATTCTTCAGTTGTAAACTCTACATCTTCTGCAAGAGACTTAAATTTTTCAATTTCTGTATCTGCAAGGTCAGAAGCGACATCAGCGAAAACTGATTCACGAACCAAAACATCTTTTTCACTTTTCAGTGCAGCAGATTTTTCAATTTGTTCATTCAACTTTGCTTCTAGTTCATCAATCTTTACAGACTGAGTTCCTAAGATATCATACTTTTCATCTGGTACATCAATGTAATGTTCTTCGAACAATGATTTCAGTCCAGAAATAAAGTCTTCTGCGATTTCACCTTTGAGTCCACGCTCAATAGCGATTTCGTTCTCTTTCATCCACTCTTCTACAACGTAGTTCATGTATGCGTCAACTTTTTCAGTCAACTCACTGCGTACTGAAGCAACTTCTTCTGCAATCTCTTGCACTTTAGATTCTTCAATTCTCTCAACTTCTGAACGAAGTTTTGATTTTACAGCAGCTTCAAAGATTGTGGATGCTTTTTCTTTAAATTCTTCAGAAAGTTCTTCACCTTGTGTAAGGGCAGTAACATCTTCAGAAACATCTACAGATGCAAGACGGTCTTCCAAAGTAGATTCATCTACTTCTTCCTTATCATCTTCATCCTCTTCTTCTTCTTCTTTCTTCATAAGCTTGTCGTATGACGCTTTAAGATCTTTTGCATTCATCTTTTCCATTTCGGAATACATTGCAGCAAGCGTATCTTTCTTCGTCATCTTACCTTCTTCAAGCTCTTCACCTTCTAGTTCAGTTTCTTCTTTGGTTTGTTTGGCTTTAGGTTCTGCAGCCTTTGAGACTTTCGCAGACGCCTTCTTACCAGCACTGTCTTTTGATTCTGGATCAACGACAGCTTTACCCAAATCTTCTACTTCCCCATCGGCCTTTTCCATTGAATCACCTTTAGCAGCGCCCGCCTTAGGGCCCGCAGCTTCTTCTAGTTCCGCTGTTACTTCTGCTTCTAGTTCCTCAATTGTCTTGTCTAGTTCTGACATTGGGATCTCCTTGATTGGTTTTGTCTTATCATAATCATATTTATAATAATTAAAGTTTTGACATAAATTTTGCGAAGGCAAGTGCGGAAACATTTGACTGTTTCTTTCTTACGCCCTCATTTATATCATTTTTGATTCCATTGATATCTACTTCTCGTAGAATACCGTTGTTCCAAATCCATTCTTTACCTTCCATTATACCTTCAACGAAGGCTTGAGGTGCAGAAGGGTCTGCAACAATATCTGCCGCAGTGGCAAGATAAAAATCATCTTTCACATAATTCGCACCACTTCTAGATTCGATAGACCCCATGCCTCTTGAAGAGACACCAAGTTTACCACCATCCTTAATTAATGCTTTCGCAATTTCCCCCATAGGAGTAGACAAGAGTTTTGCCTCACCAACGAAGTTCTTTCCATCCGCTTCCAGTTTTGTGATCATGTGCGATACTCTGTCAAGATTGACAGTAGGGCCTTCTGGATGACCCAGTTCCCCAAACGCACGACCTTCAGCAACAAATTCTTTGTTATAACGTGCAACTTCTTTCTTTAGCACGTTCATTGGGTAGACACGACCATTACGGTTTTTCATGTCTGCCTGCATGAAGATACCTTTGATCTTCATGTCTTTCTTTCCATCATCTTTTTCTTCGATGATGTATTCTACATCTTGGATTTGTTCAGCAATTAGTTTCATATTAGTACCCCGAATTTCCGATTGGTGTTGCCTTAATTGTAGACGCACCACGCAATCCTTGACCCGCTTCTAAATGAATTACAATTCCACCACCGGCAGGAATACGAATTGATCCAATGTCTGCATCATCTGCTGCATTGCGAACTGTTACCAAACCAGCTGAACCAGTATTAAATACCCATGCCGCACCAGTACTTGTCATTCCTGTTGAACCTGTTGCGAGGGCTACTTCTGCACCTAAAACTTTCATATCATTTCTTCCTAAATTGTAAGCATTTCTTTTTCGAAGTAACCCATAAGCGCCTTAGTAGGTACTTTGAACTTCTTTGAAACACTATTTATAGTTTTATCAAAAGTATTTAGGAAATCTGTAGGTTTAGAATCCATTTCCTTGAAAATAGCGTCAATAGCCTTCCTCATCTGCGGAGACAATTTCTTATACTCCTTAGATGATTTATGCTCATCTTTCTCTGGTAAGTTCTGTTTGAACTGTGAAAGAGTTTTACTCACTACCTTCTTCTACCTCTGGCAAGTGATGTGTGACAAATGTTTTAGCCACATCAACACGTTTTGTTTCTAATGCATCACCAACCTTTGCGGCAAGAGCATTGTTAAAATGAGTTTCTGCTGCAAGGTTATCACCTGATGCAATAGAATCTACAAAGTCTTTTACATTTTCCATTATTTATCTCCTAAGTCTGGATTGTTGGTTGCAAACATACCATCATCTGCACCCATCTCATCGTCTTCACTTCCACCCTCATCTTTGATTTGAGTTTCAATGTCTGTAATCTCCTCATCAGTCATACGAAGAATTTGTTTTCTAACGTATTCTTGTGAGAAGTATGTTCCTACATAAGATTCGATTTGTCCAAGCATATCTAATCTTTCTCTAAGTATCTCTGCATTCTTTAACTCTGCAAAGTGTCCATCCTGTAGGAAGTCGAACTGTATATGTTCTTTGAATGAATCCCACTCTTCTACTGCAATAACACCTTTAAGTAAAAGCTGTGTTCTTAACATATCTGCAAATAGAACTGTAAACTTCTTACGAAGTCTTTGTACGAACTTAGTAAATTTAAGTTCATCACGAGTAATGTTATCAGAACGTCCTATTTGGAATCCCGACTCTTCTGCAAGTCTGGATACTGGTACGTTCAATGAGCGATATAATTTTTTCTGGAAGTATGTGATATCATCAATCTCACCAAGGTTTGAACCTCCCGGCAAAGTTGTAATCTCCGTACCTCTACCACCTTCTCTACGAGGCAACCAGAAGTCTTCCAACATTGACATGTGATTTCTATCATCTCTGATTTCACCAGTTCGTGCATCGTAAACCATTTTGTTTCGATAACGATTCATCACATCTTTTAGATATGATTCTGCTTTCATTTTTGGTAGATTACCAACGTCAATATAAAATATACGTCTTTCAGGCGCACGAGAAATACGATAGATAACTAACGAATCCTCAATCATACGCAACTGATTGACAGGTTTAATTGCTTTGTTTAGGTGAGAGAGAACTGTTCCTTTACCCATATCTACAAGTCCAGACGGGCAATAACTGATAGAATCGTCAGTAATCTTTACACCTGATGTTGCACCTGAGGCTGAATCCCAACCATTTGGATTGAACAAATAGTAAGACTTAATGTCTGTTACAACATCAACTCCTGTCTTCTGATCTTTGTCCTTTTGAGTTTCTCTGACCTTTTTAATTTTTCTAGGGTCAATATATCGAACTTCTTTAATACCCTTACGAGGATTTTTAGAGTCGATAAGTTTGTGATAGTAAAGTCTACCATCAACATACCAACGTCTAAAGATATCATGTCCCTTAGCATTAAAATCAAGTAGTCGTAGAACCTCATGGAATTCTTCACGAACTTTTGTTTTAATTTTGGGAGATACTTTTAAACGATCTAAAGAGATGGATACTGACATATCCCTCTCATCTGAAACGATTGCTTCATTTGTAATATCTTCAATAGCACTATCACACTCTGGTTGTTGTGCAATGTCACGATATCGTTTTATTAATTCAATGTCACTTTTATCACGACCATCTAAGTCTAAGACAGAAGCGTAATGCCCACCGCCTGAAACTACATCAAGAGTGCCGTCATCAGAAGCGGGGGCAGTGAATCCATCACTGCCTCCGTCCTGACTTGATCTTGTGATTTTGAAACCAAAGAGTTCCGCCATACTATAATTCTCCTAATTTTACCTTACTATTTAGTAGGTTTAAAAAGAAGGATTATACAGATGTTGCAGTGAAGTCTGTATATCTCCACGTTACATCAAAGGTTTCTACTTCACTTACTGTGTCATAAGACAATTCGATTGCACTAACAGCTGTTGGCCAGCAGTTTTTAAGTACATAACTCTTCAAGATATTATTATCTCTATCAAGTTGATCTACTTGCAACTGAGCGTAGTAAGATGCTGGGTCAGTGAACCCTTGACTTGTTTCCAAATCATTGATACCACTCATCCATCTCTCAATACCATTACGAATTCTGAAATCAGTTTCGTTAATAACAGTAGTTGTCCAAGTTTCAAATTCTCTATCACCAGCAATATACAGCGTTCTGCCCCTAAAAGGAACAGGAACTTCTGTAATTGTTTGGCCAGGCAAACTTGATGCCTTAATTAAGAATGCGTCACCAGCAGCATCCAATCCTGTTGCAATTGCGCCAGGCGTTGATAGGATTACTCTGAACTGGTTAGCACGAGCACCGCCACCGGCGATGTTTGCTTTAAAGTCATTGATATTTGCGGTTGTCATATTAGCCTCCTACCTCACTAAATGATACGCCAGTTCTTACGGCGATAAAACTTAGTGTGATAAAGTTAATTGAACGAGCGGGTTTGATGTAGATATCTGCAACAAACTCATTTCTATCAATCACTTCACCTGTGTTGTTTCTTTCATCACAAACTACTGAGAAGTCTGTAATACCTCTACGTCCTTGAACGTCTCTCAAGAATGGTTCAACCATATTTCTAAACTGCGCCTGTGTGAATGCATCGTTGAATTCAAACAACTGATACTTTGCAGCAGTGGCGATTGCTTTTTCAAGAACAAGGAACAATCTACGGACGTTAATCCTATCGAAAGCACTTGGTCTAGATAAACCAGTTTTATCACCGAAGAGAACTGTACCTTGGCCTGGGAATGTAACAACAGGGTTGATACGAGCAGGATAAAGAATATCTCTTTGTGGTTTAGTTGGGTTGTATGCAAGTTTAACTGCACCACGAACCTGTCCTCTGTTGTAACCAGCTGGTGAGAACCAAGGGTCAGCAACATTGTCAGTGTTTGCGGCAAGTCCAGCCATATCACCGTTCAAAGGAACAAAGCGATATACGTCTGAGTATTTGTCATACATATATTTGTATCCAGAGTCGAATACTACATATGAAGAACTTGCAAGTCCATCAAAGAAACCTTTGACGTTTGTAGTTTGTGTAGCACCAGAAGTTACACCAACAACATCTGCCCTACGAGGAGAGATGAATGCAACCATATCTTTTCTTGACTCAGCAAGATCAATAATAGCAGCAGCGTGTGCAGTTCCGTCTGTACCAGCGGGTGATGTACCAGCCATGATTAAGTTTACATCAACTGTTTCAGTATCTTTAAACAAATCATAACTTAGAGTTAATTCACCTACAGATGCAGCATTATCATCTTGTCCAATTGACAACGTGTCAACGTGTGGAAGATGTTGTGCATCAAACACTTTGTCAGTGCCAGCAGATGTAAGGGCAGTACCCCAATCTGTTGCACCAGTAGCAGGGTGATCCATCCACCAAATGTGAGTAGAACCTACGTTCACTCTGTTTGGATAGAATGCAGTTCCACCTTGTGGTGTTTTAGCATTTGGGTGCTTTGACAAGAATGCGTGTGTTTCGATAACAGCGTTACCTCTGTTTCCAGCAACATCAATGTCGTAACCAGTGATTTCACCAGTTGTGTCATATACTACAACGTGAAGTTCGTCTTCAGCAGTAGATAGTCCTTGTGTAACCGCCCAGTTAGATGTGCCTGGAGCAGCATCGAACAAGTCATAGAATCTCCAACGTCTACGGATAACTGTATCATCTGCAATTATAGAAGCGATACCGCCACCATTTGGATTGTCTAATTGACGAACAGTAAGAACATGTGTTGCAATTCCAGTGACTTCATACTGTTGACCTGATTCTTCTTGCAAGAAGATAATATCTCCTTCAGAAAACTCTGCACCGTCATCTACAGTAACAGTTGTGTCACCAACTGCTAACGCACCGTTAACCTTGTTGTCAGCAGGCATAGTTTGTTCGTATGCTTCAGCAGAAGCACAAACAGATACACCAAGTGCGTTACCCCATGCGCCAGGATACTTGGAAGCCCAAGAACCTATTGAACCAGAACCATCTGCATAGTTATCGTCATAGAATTGATCGTTTGTTATTTTAAGTCCTAGTTTAACTACTACGTTACTTGAACCAGCTGCGGGTGCTGAACCAAATGTAATTGTAGTCGAACCATCGACTGTAAAGTTAGTTGTTTTAATGCCGCCAATTGTTACTTCTAGTAGGTCTGCATCAGATACCGCATTCGACATTGTGAATGTTACAGCTGATGCATCTCCATTAAAAGTTCCGATTGTGGCACCACCGTTTGCTACAGCGTTACGTGCTCCGTTGTTCACACGAACAACACGAAGCGCATTACCGTAGTCTAGAAAGTTAGCAGCAGTGAACCATGTTTCAAAGTTACTTGAATTTGGTTTACCGAAGAACTGAACAAGTTCCTTCTCGCTTCCAACTGGAATGATTTGATCCATCGGCCCTCTTTCGAAGACTCCAGCCAAACCACCAATTGAAGTTGCAAGAGCAGGAACAACATTAGTCAGATCAACCTCTTTTACGAGTACGCCAGGTGATACTTGAAATGCCATCTCTTTTTTCTCCTTTGTGGATTATCAATAATTTAGTTATTTTCAAACTTACAATTATATTTATAAAAAACTAAGTCTACACTTTTGTCTTTTATAGGTTCTGCGGCACATAAATAATCTTATGTCGGAACACTATCAGAAATACAAAGACACCATTAAGAAGGTATCACAGCGCAATTATAGGGCTCGCAAGATATGGGTTAATGAATATCTTGGTGAAAAGTCCTGTAATTACTGTGGTGAATCTGAAACCGCCTGTCTCCAGTTCTATCCTCACGAAAAGGATATTCGTAGACTAACCAAAAGAAAAGGTTTAAATGAACAATCTAGAACAGAGGTTAGAAGTCTAATCAATGAATCCAAAGTTGTTTGTTCAAACTGTTTCCTTAAACTAGAAAACGATATTATTGATATTATGTAGGGTTTTTGATATCTCTACCAATCTGAATCATAAGAACGAACTACTGGACTCCAGCGTGTACCATATTCATCTATAATGGTTTCTCCATAGGGAGACTGTAACCCATCATCCATAAATCCAAATGGAGCCATGTCTTGTTCTAGTTGATTCTGTTGTTCTGAGTACATCCTAGCACGAATATCATCATCTGTTAATTCTTTAAAATATGTCTGTTGTACCAACCATCCAAATATAACACAACACATCGCCAAGTCATCTGAGTGTCCGTCTTCTGCTTCGTAAGACTGTCCTTTAAGTATAAAGGTAGACCACTCGTTAATAAGTTCATAATCATTGACAATAAGTTTGTCTGATTCAATAATTTGTTTAATATTAGAACAACCCATCTTTTTGACGGCCTTTGTTGTCCTTACCCCCAACTGCGCTTTTCCACCACTGAAGCCACCCCCAACGACTTGCCCCGCTCGACCTCGCATGCTTGCCATAATAAGGTTCTCATACTCCAAGTCAAACTGTAGAGCAGTTGCAACTTGTTCGCCGATATCATTTACCTCAACTAAGACGTAAGCTTGATTATAAGCGTTAGCAACATCGTAAATGATGTTAGGATATAGTAGTGGTTTAATCTCGTTATTACGATACTTTGCAACAATCCTATAGGGTACTGTCGTTACATCAAATACAATAAATGCTGAGTAGTCATTCCTTGTACCTCTAGCAACGTCTGCAATAATAACATATGTGTGTTTGGGGTCTGGACGTTCATGCATATCTAACCCAGCATTTGATGTGAGTGGATTATGGAACGCCATTGTTTTAATCTTTGCAGAATGTATTAGTGTGTTCGAAGAACCTAAGAACTCACACTCAAACTCTCGTTGAAACTGTTCCAAGGATGTGTTTGCAATAGTCTCTTCACGCCACTTGTCATCTCTGCCTGGCACTTGACTCCAGTGAACATCTACGATATTATATGAGTTACGTTTGTTCTCTGCATCAGTCCACAGCTTGTAGAACATGTTCATACCATTTGGAGTTGATACGATAACAACCTTAGTAGACTTACCAGATGAAATTGTAGGATAAACAGAACTAAAGAAGTCCTCTGCAACATTCTGTGGAACGAATGCAAATTCGTCTAGGAACAGCATATTGTAAGAACCACCACGAACAGCAGATGATGATGTAGATGATGCTACAACACGAGAACCGTTCTCTAAGTCCACAGAACCCTTGTTCCAAGACACAACTCCTTGTTGTAACCACTTGGGTAGGTTCTCATATGCAAGTTGTAAACGTCCAAGAATATCTCGTGCAGTCGCCGCTTTGTTGGCGAGGATTGCAACATTCATGTTTGGATTGAATAGGATGTAGTGTAACACATATGATACAAGTGTGGTAGACTTACCAGACTGTCGAGGCAACTTACAGATAGTGAACCTGTCGTTGTGTATTGTGTTTACAATATCTTCTTGGAAATCATAGAGTTCAAAGGGAACTAGTCCCTCATCAAGTGATACAATTTTGATGTAGTTTCTGATGAAGTATATGGGGTCTTCCATACACTTCTGATACTCTAAAATATTATCCTTTGTCCAGTTTACAGGGACATTAGATTTTTTTAGTAGTGGATTTCCAAGGTAGTGTTCATAATTATCAGACATATCATAACTTAATCAGCATCAGCAATAGTTAAGTCTCCTGCCGCTACTTGTCTTAGAATTTCTTCGTAGTGCCTGTTAACAGGGTCAAGTGGTACTGACATTACTTGTCCGTCTATTGTTGCAATAACCGCTTCATTCTCATCACTGATTGGATCAGTTATATATTTTGCGTTTGTAATTTCCATTTTTATAACTCCGCTTCGAATGCTACATAGTATCCATTTTGTACTTGGAGATATGCACCCTGTCCGATGATGCCTGATAACGAGGCATCAGCATTTATTCTTAATCTTTGGTTATTTCCTGTAGCAACAATTGATGATATAGCATATGTCTGGGCCCCAGATACAACTGACATTTTTGATGCAGAGTCATATGCATTAGTACTAAATGTAGGAGTAGTTCTCATAGGAACTGTTGCGGTGAAATGTCCTAAATATGTGCCTGCCCCATAAACAGTTCCAGCGCTCCATCCTATATAACTTGATGAAGGCCCTGCTAATACTTTTTCATAATACCTATGACAGAGCGCAAGCTCTTCAGCATAGCTTCTATGATCAAACTCTGTAGCAACTGAGCCTAATTCTAATTGTATTCCTGTAAACTGCATAGAGTTGGATGTAGAATCATAGTTGTTTACTTGGTTAGCAGTACCATACTTTTGTCCAGTACCCCACTGATTAACAGTTCCAGCATAATTCGAACCAAAAGCGGCACCAAAAAATAACCACATTCCAACTGTGTTATCAGTCACCCAAGTTCCTGTAGTATCTACTGGAAATGTTAACTCTGCTTTTTCCCAAGTATTTGTGGTTGTTTGAGTATATTCCATAGGATAAGATCTATCCCTTGCACCATTGTTAACTGCTACAGAATGTATCCCTGTTTTTGTATGTTTATGCCAAAAAGAAAGAGTCATATATCTTGTTCCAGCTTGACCAAAACCAGCTGCAGTAAGGTCTTGTCCTTCTGCCCTATAGAGAAAATACTTTCTATCTGTAGATTGAATGTTTGTATTTGCTGTGGTAATTTGAAGCTTCAGACTGTGTTTAAAAGCTGTTCCAGATTGCGCTGCTGTTGGAGCATCCGTTTCTTGCGTGACATTTCCATCACCTGTTCCAGTATGTATACCAGAAACCCACCTATCACAAGTGACTTGTCCAGAAGCAGGACTAGTGAAAGATGTTCCTCTCTGAGCTATTCTCATATCACCATTGATGAGTATATTTCGTCCTCTTACTGAATGAGTATTAGGACTGACACCGTTTACTGTTGTAGTATTACCACCAGAGGCATCAACGATTGCATTTGTTTGAATTGTACTCATTATGGTTTCTCCGGCCAAGTCACATCATCAAGTGATGTTGCACTATCTGTTATATCTCTAAGAGCTTGTCTGTATGTTGTCCAAGCATCACTCATAGTTACATCTGAGTTTGCCATCCAATCTGTTTGTGAGAGTTTGAAGTTTCTTTCCTCACGAAGAAGTCTTAAAGGTTCTGCAGCTTGTAATCTAACAACTTCATCAGAAATTTGCGATGCTGTGGGTTCTGTTTGAACTTCATCCAACCATTCTAAATCATCGCCACGCATAATCCAATTTGCGCCTGGTTTTAAAGATTGTATTGCTTTTGAGTTATCTATCACTTTATTTATCCTTTAATTTCTTGAAGAGTCATATTTTGTCCCATTGCAGATTCCCATAATATTAATGTAGAACCTGACATCAAGTATGCTTGAACTTTGTAAGTAACAGAAGATGTTGTAGAAGGACTATCAAGTATTACAGGTGTATTCACTACGGTAAATTCGTTGTCTGCATTTCTAACTTGAAAAGTTTCAGTGAAATTATAAGTGTTCCAAATTACAGTAGACCCTCTTAATATTTTAATACCACCTCTCAAATTGTTACCTGTCCCTGATACAACAACAGGACAAACAACTGTACATAATATTTTGCTACTTGTTGATGATGGGGTTATTGATAAAGTTGTATTTGAATCATACCAATTTGATGATGTAGTCGTAGTAAACCTAGATATAGTTCCAGTTTGAATTGTTTGTAGTAAACTTCCGGCAGGCAATGATGTTTGATTAATACCAGAAACCATTCCGGCAGTAACAGTTCCAGTATCACCAGTTGTAACAAGGTTGCCTGCAACATCTGGAATGTTCAGAGTTCTATCTGTATTCGTATTAGGAGTGGCAATGGTAATGCTACCAGTTCCACTCGCATTTGGTTGTAGGACAATGTTACTCATTTATTTTTTCCTATTTTCTTTATACTATTTAGTCTGCGTCTGGAGCATCTAATGCACCGTTGCTGTCATCTCTTGCATCTACTTGACTGTCAAATGCAGTTTGAGCTGCACTCATTTGTGCGTTCATCTCAGAGTCCGTTGGATGAGTTTCTTCTCCCCACCATTCTAATGTTCCATCTGAATTTAGAGATACACTTTTATTATAACCACATAAAGCAGCTGCTCGAGCAATAACCGCTTCATTATAATTTGAAAAATCCATTATGCTCCACCTCTTGTTAATCTATAAGCTTCTTTTAATTCACATGACTGAGGGCCTTGTCCATTATTAGAAAAATAATAATCTCTAGTATCACCAGAAGATTGTAGTGTAGTTGTTGTAGTACCATCATTAACCTTAGTCAATCCATTTATTCTCCACATTGACCACTCAACATTATTAGTTCCACCACTTGCATTTTGTAATGTTGTTGCAGATGAACCATCCCACTTGGTAATATATCTTACGTTGTTAGATGAATTATTAAGAAATTGATAATAAACAAATCCAGCTGGATTGCTCTGAGTAGATCCAGCGCCTGGCTGACCTATGTGTGGTGATCCTGCCATGTCTCCAACACGAATTCCAGAGAATCCCCAAAAATATCCAGGCACCCATCTAATTAAAAAATCTCCATGACCAGATGAACCTTGAACTTTAGCAATTGCCGATGGCCCATTGTTGCCATTATTTGCAGATATCTTTGTACCATAGTTTGTAATATAGGTGTGTCCTGTATTTCCATTTTGACTATATTCAAGGTTTACCCAATAAGGCGCTAATTGTACATCAGTTGGATCAGCTTTAGTATTTGTTATAACATGTTCAGCAAGTTTGTCTGTGGTAACACCAGTTGTGAATTGTGTTGGTATATCTGTGGCAGATTGACCAGCAGCAGCACTCATTTCAAAAGTAGTACTATTTGTGATAGATGCAATCTTTAATCCTACCTTTGGTATAATATTGCCACTGGAGACATTTCTGCTCTTAAATGACATTTTAATATTCATGCCTACTGAAAGACTGCTTGTTGAAGATACAGTAACAGTAGCATCACCATTAGTATATGTAGCGTCCAAAAGAACTTCTGTAGAATCTGCTATTTTATGTGTAGTTATAGAACCATCAGCAAGTTTTGCAGATGTCACTGAGTCAGCAACAAGTTTTGCAGAGTTAATAGTTCCATCTTGTACTAAACTTATGCCAGTTGTTCCGTTAATTGTTACAGCCATTACACTACCACCCATCGTGCGCCTGTAGGTACGGTAACTGTCACACCACTGTTTACAGTGAGAGTACCAGCACTTACGGCATTTTTATTTGTTGAAATTGTGTAGTCGGTTGTTACTGTCTGGTCGTTTTCGATAAACACTTGGTCTGCACCACCACCAGTAGCACCACCACCGACTGCACCCCAAGCACTATTTGAATATCCTTCAAATTGGTTTAGAGTGGTATTGAATCTGAATTTACCGTCAGCAGCTGTACCACGTTGTGCAGTTGTACCTTTTGGTAGAGTAATAGAGTCTGTACCTGATAGTACCAAGTTACTAGCTAAGTCAGCACTTGCGACTGCACCATCAGTAATATCTGCGCTACCAATTGTTTCATCCAATATAACACTAGATTTAATTCTTGTCAAGGGCATATTATTCTTTTCCTTTTAACATCTTTTGTAATTCAGCAGTAGAACCAACAAACAATGCATTCGTTACATTCTTTGGAGCCTGATTAGGCACCTCTTTTAGTTTCTTCATCTTTGTCTGCAAGTCACCAAGTTTCTCTGTAACATCTGCAACCTGTTTAATCAAGTTCCCAGCAACTTCGTATGCTCTGGGGTGTTCACCTTCTCTTGCGAGGTCTAGGATACCATCAATTGCATCCTGTCCTCTTTCTACCAACTGATAAAAGTTTTCTCTCTGATATTTATAATCATTGTCAGTGTCTTGTTCATTTGTTTCTGGAACAATTACTGGGCGAGGCGGCGTTACATCTCTTACTGTTGTTTCCACAACATCTGCAATACCAAGTACATTATCTAAAATTTCAGTTTGGTTTGACATTTCATACCTATGGTGCTGTTGGCCAAGTCACATCGTCTAGTGAAGTTGCACTATCCGTAATATCTCTTAGGGCTTGTCTGTAAGCAGTTTGTGCATCTGTCATAGTCAAGTCTGAACTTGCCCACCAATCAGTTGCAGCAATCAATCTGTCTCGTTCTGCACGAAGTTCTTTCATTGGTTCTGCGGCAGTCAAGTCTTGCATTTTGACATTTACTTGATCCCAAGTAACACCCCAATCAGCAGAGTTATCTGATTCAATTGCACCTCCATCATCAGTTGAACCTGTTACCTTACGGAACATAGATGCGAAATCTTCTGCGTTTGTTGGTTCGCCTCTAAGAACCCATTCTGTGACACCAAGAGCACTTAGTGCGTCTGATACTGTTGCCATTATTTTTTCTCCTGTTTATTCATTTTGTTATCCACTAATTTCCATTGCTATACAAAATGTACCCATACCATTATCATTAATAATAAATCCATTAGAGCCGGAATTTGTCCAAAAATATGGAGTGTATATAACTGATTGCGTAGTGTTTGGTTGATTGTAATATATAATAGTACCTTGTCTTTGATCAGTCTCACCACCACGTTGTCTAAATGCTTCGTTTCCGTTCCCAGAGGTGATGCTGCTATAAGAACTACCATTAATGCTTCTTCGTATATCCATTCCAGCGAAACTTGTCGCTGCAGTGACAAAATTCCCCATCATCATCCAAACAATTGTACTAGATGTAGACTTAGGAGTAATTGTTACACGAAGTCCAGTAGAAATTTCAGTTGGATTATTACTAGTTGTAGTTATACCGGCAGTAAGAATAGATGGACTTTTGACATACTGTATAACATGTCCTGCTGGAGCAGTAAATCCTTGTGATGCATCTAGAGTCTTACCAGATGCAAGTGAGACTGTGTTACCTGTCTCTGCGGTGATTGTGTTAACTGATAAAGTACTCATTGTGCAATCTCCTGTAACGTAAATCTTGCACCTCTAGCACCTCGCCAAAGTATCATTGGGCCACCTCCTGTAAGAATATAACCTTGTATTTTATACTCGACAGATGATGTAGTGGCTGGTGCATCAAGCACACTAAAAGGTATAACAAAACTTATTTCTCCAGGCGCACCCCTAACTTGAAACTGCTCAGTACCGTTGTGTTCATTCCACACTGTAGTAGCTACACCGCTAACTTCTCTTTGTAATCTAATTGCGCCTCTTAAAATATCATCCGTGCCTTGATGTCTTAAAGGCTGTTGACCTATTACCAGTATTTTGCTTGTAGCGAATTTAGGGGTTATATTTCCTACTAAACTACCACTTCTCCAACTTCCACTATCTGAAAATGAAACATCGTTACTGCCACCTTCTATATGTACTGTCTGTATAACATGCCCAGGCACATGAACTGTATTTGAACTTGCTGCCCCTACGATATTGTCTACTGTTAATGTTGATGCCATCTCTTATATCTCCTATACGATTGACAAGTTGCCACTAACAGTAAGTGTGACACCATCTGCAACCGCCAGAGGGCCTGCTGCAAGTGCATTGTCTGTTGATGCAATTGTTACGTTTGTGTTTAATGTCGGTTCGTGTACTCTGAAGATATGTCCCTTACCATAAGTGGAACTTCCACCAGCAGTTTCCCCTTGGAAAAAACCACCACCCAAGTCATCTCTTGCTGCAGTGGCAATCTTTGCCAATGTTACTGCACCGTCTGTGATTTCAGCAGTTGTTACTGAGTTGTCTGCCAAATCTTCTGCAGCGATAACATCCACTCCGATACTTCTTGATACTATTTTTCTAATTGCCATGTTTCTATCCTATTAAATATCCGTGGAAATTTGCGTCATTGTCTAAGTTAACATTACTATCTCCATTCGTTGTCATAAAAGCTTCTAAATAGTCGCCCACATCAAGCTGGACTATACCATGGCACCCAACGGATTCATAATTACTCCCTGCCCCGCCCGTAATTTCTCTATATTTTTGCATCGAAGAGTTATTTTTTCTCGTTTCCATGTGTAGGTAACTTCCAGAGAATTGATCAATCCGAGCATTCCAACTAAACCAATATAAACCAGCAACAGGAGCAACGTATCTATTATTTGTGTCATCAAAATCGCTGGATTCAGACAATCCAGCGTGTGAAACTTTCACAAATGGAAGTTTGTTCCAGCCACCACTATAGTCAACTCCAGACTGAGCACTGAAACCAGCAAAGAAGTAAGGCACATTACTTCTGAAAATTACTCCATCACTGTTTGTAGTTAATGCAGTTGTGCCACCAGTGTGTTGTATTTCGTTTACTTTTAATGTACTTGCCATGTCTTTTTCCTAAATTCTTTATACTATTTATTCGTCTTGACCAGTGGTTGGATTATAATTTTTAGCATCTTCGAAGAAAGATGAGGTTTCACTGAATCCGAAATCACCGTCATCTGCATCCCAATCACTCGGCGCAACATCTGCTGGTAAAGGAGTAGCAGAATATCTCTGTTCCCTCTTAGGTGCAGCAACCTGTAAGTCTGTATACTGATCGACTTGTACAGAACGAATAACACCTTGTGAAGTTACTGGGCCGTATAGATAATACTTTGCAGTAAAACTTAGTGTGTAAATAATTGCCCTACGACTTGCGAAGTCTCCTTCATAGTCATCCTCATACTGAATATCATTCAATACAACAGGAATGTCTCTGATAATATCTAGTTCAGTAGATTCCTTCAAAGTAACTGTGTACTCTGGTTGAAAGTATGGAAGTATCTGTTCAATAATCTGTAGTGCATCGTCTGAGTTTTTACTCATAATGAACAATTCAAAGTTTACGTTGTATGGAACAGGCATAAATCCAGACTTAATCTGTTCAGCATTTGTACCATTCGCCGCCTTCTTGACTTTGATTGACTTGTTTAATTTTCTACTTGCGTCATAAGAAAGTCCACTAATCTCAAAACCAATACGAGGTAGAGTTACCGCCACCTTCTTATTGAGAGCAGGGTCTTCTCTTAGTCTCGCTAACCATTTTGCTTTCGGCCCATACGCAAGTGGCACTTTCATTGTTTGAGCAATGTTGCCTGCGTTATCTTTTTTTGCAAGTTGGATATTGTTAAAAATAGAACCAAATCCAACTACGACATTTCTTGTCGATTCGTTATAAAAGTAATTTCCAATCATAATTTATTTCCCAGCATCTCCAAATGGATTAGATTCAGAGAAGTCTAATATTGTATCATCTTCACTGTCAAAGAAATCGTTCATTGCGTTTTCATCAATAGTGTCAACTTTATAAGTTTCCTGTATTATATAGGACGCATCAGCACCCTCTACTGAATTCTCTACTTGTAGAGAACCACTATGTGTTTCATCTTCTGAAAGAATCTTATCACCTAGTTCATCATCTAGAATAACACCAGAACCATCTTCTAGTCTGATTTCTTCATTAAATGTTCCTGTTTGTTCAAGACTGACTTGATATTCAAGTTGATCCAAACTATTATCTGTTTCAATAGAATCAATCTCTGCAATACCAGTATCAATATCCTCAGAACCATATTCAAAAGTCTTACACTTCAATTTATATGTAGGCAGATTATGTACCTGATAAAATGGATCATCATGGTCTACAAAGGTAATCTCAAACAACTTATTACCCTTAGGCCAATATACTAAATCGCCTTCATTGGGTCTTAGAGAAACGATAAGGTTGTTGTCAACTGCAACAAACTGTTCCCACCGTCTTCTTGCAACAGTAAAGGTTGCATCATCTTGTATGTCTAATCCAAATTTAGACATAAGTTCTTTTTCACCCTCATATCCATCATTGTTATCAACATACATCTCAATGAGATATGCATCTTCAAACTTAGATAGTCCATCTTCACCAAAAAGTTCGTCTTCTGCTACAAGTCTACGAGGGATGTAATATACATCCTGCCCATAGATACGCAACTGCTCTATGATTAAATCTTCATAGAGGTATTGTTCTGGGCGTGTTCCTGTGTCAAAATAAACATTAGTTGGCATATCTTACCCTATCATATGCATTGGTGGCAACTCATAAGCGAGTTGGATTTGTTCTTCAAGTTTATTAATTTCTTCTTGAGCTTGAGTGTAAATCTGTTCGCCATTTAGTGCAACACCACCTAACATTTGAATTCCTTGAAACTTAGATAGGTTTGCACCCCACTGAAGTTTAATTAATTGTGTTGCGTATTTCTTCAAAAATATATCATCCCACACATCAACAAATGTTGCTGGGTCTAGTTTACGATAACATTCAATAACAATATAGTCATCTGCAACTACATCAGTCTGCCAATCCAAATCTAAGTATAATCTGTTTTGATGTTGATTGTGACGTATTGCAGTATCACCAGTTAGAATGTGATCTAAGAAGTCTAGGTGTTGCATTGTCATTTCATAGTGAATGATTGAAGTAGAACTAAAGTCATATAAGTCATTCAGGCGTAGTTGATACTTAACATCAAACATATTTAGATTTGACTTATCTGTAAAAGGAAATACCTTTACAATAGACATAACACTACTTGGAACAGGAATGTAATTCTTCTGTTCTTTCCAAACAGCGCTGGTTGTTGTGTCAACATCTGTAACTGAAGCTAATGATGTATCTGAACGAGCCCTGTCAATGTCTGCTTGAGTAATTTGATACTTCAGATATATTCTCTCAATACCATCATAGTGATACTGTGCAAAATACTGAAGTGCTTCATCAATTCTGTCTTCTACTTGATCTGGATCAACATTGATTTCAATCACAGGTTTGCCTAGTGAACGAAGACAGTACTCTTTAAATGTTGTTCTTGTATTTGGTGATGCCATATTTCTATCCTAGCGCAATGCCCATTGCAATTGCAAATCCCTCTTCTGCCCCTTTATTCGCCACTTCAACTACAGTTCCGTCTGCCTTCTTTGTATATATCTTTTGGTCAGCAGAGTTTACTGCAATCTCACCAGCTTCTAAATCACTAGCAGAGGGTGTTGATGTTGCAGTTTCCGAGCGTTTTGGTTTAATTGCAATAGACATAATTTTCTCTTATTTATTAAAATGTTCCACCATCAACACTTGTAGCAAATGAAAGGGTATCAGAAGATGATGTATAGAATAAGTATCCATCATCAGAACCGCCACCATCAAGAGCAGACAAAGTATTGGCAGAGTTGGCAACTAGTACAGAACCTTTTGCAACTGCACTCAATCCAGTACCACCATGTGCGACACCAATATCTGTGCCATTCCAAACACCAGTTGTAATTGTACCCAATGTAGTAATTGTATTTTGTCCAACATAACTACTTGCAATAGTGATTGCATTTGCTGAAACTGTGATCTTGTCTGCTGTTCCTACAGCATCAATTGTGTTACCAGTTTTTGTTAAACCGTTACCAGCCGAAATTTGTCCAGCGCCTGAGAACTGTTCAAATGTAATTCCTGTAGTACCAAGTGTGATTGCACCGTTTGTACTTAGAACATAACCATTGTCTGCGTTTGCAGTACCTTCTTCAGTAAATGTAAATGCACCAGCAGTCAATTCAGAAGCAGCGTCTGCATCTGGTGTTCTTGTTAGAACAAATGCAGCAGAACCAGAACCAACAGTCGTTACTTTATAGAAACCATTCTGTGCAGCAGTTGATTGGTCTTTTACAAGAACTCTGTCGTTTACAACAAGAGTAACACCATCTACTGAAATTGCACCGTTAGAACCAGCAGTAATTGTACCAGCACCGTTGTTATATGTTCCAGCAAGGTTTGCAGTAGTAGCAACTCTTACAGATGCCTTAACGTCAAGTCCGTTTGCAACACTGTCAACATATGTTTTATTAACAAGTGAATCTGAACCAAATCCAGATCTTGCTTCATATCCAGAAGGAACTGTAACTGAACCTGTTCCATTTGGTGAAAGTACTAAGTCGCCATTTGAATCAGTTGTCGAAATAGTATTTGCATCAAGTGTCATGTTATCAACATCAAGAGATGTGATACCATTTAAATCTGTAATTGTAGTTCCAAGTGCCTGTTCATCAGAACCAATAGTAATAGAACTATTAGCAAGTTTTGCGTTTGCGATTGAACCAGCAAGTTTATCGTTACTGATAGAACCAGCAAGTTGTGCATTTGAAACTGTGCCAGAAAGTTGTGAGGTTGCAACAGTTAAGTCTCCCTCGTGTTGAGTTACCGAACTAGAAGCAATTCTTGCATCAGCAATTGTTCCTGTTAGCTGAGTTGCAACAATTGACTTGTTAGTTAGTGTCTGTGTACCATCAAGTGTTGCGACTGTTGAGTCGATAGCAAAAGAGATTTCATCATCTGATACTGTTGTACCAATACCTGTACCGCCAGTAAAGGTTAGAGTTCCACCAGTATTGAATGTGTCATTAGAACCACTATCTGCAGCAAGTGAAAGTGTTTGGGTTACTGTACCAAAAGATAATTGTCCAGAACCATTTGTTTTTAAGAATTGGTCTGAACTACCATCTGCTGCAGGCAAAGTAAATGCAACATTTGCCGCAAGAGAATTTGGTGATTTAAGTTGAATATGATGTGTACCATTGTTCGTTCCTTCTTTTAGTTGAAGCGAACCACCAGTTGTTGCGTGATTACCAACATTAAGGTCATCAATTGCACTGTTACTATCAACAACTATTGCTGAACTTGCAGTTAATGTACCATTTGTATGGTCTAGTTTATCATTGAAACTCTTACCACCGATTACCTTTACAGTAGAACCATCGCCAATATAGAATTTTTCATTACCGTGAGTGTACGCAAGTTCACCGTCAGAGAGGGTGCCAGGAGCGGTACTACCAGTAGATCTTTTAATTTGTAATGTTAATGCCATTTTTCTTTTTCCTATTTAATTCGTTTAAAAACTACCGCCACTCAAAACGAGATTTCCAGAAGTTGTGTCAAGTTCATTCCTTGCAGTCCACTTTTGTGTAGATGCTCTATATTGTAATAGAGAACCATCTTGCAAGGGGAATGATGTTACATCAACATCTGCTGCTTGAGATAAATTGTTTTCAGAAGATCCAGATGCGCCTGTATCACCCTTTGGGCCAGGCACTGTCACACGAGTTACTTGTGGTTGATTTCCCTGAGAAACCGAACCAACTACTGTTCTTGGAGTGTTTACTGTTGCTGTAATCGACATAATTCTACCTTGATACGCTTGGACTTACAGTTGCAATACCTTCAACAACCCTTGTTTTACCGCCGGAAGCATCTGTTATGATCAAGTCATAAACATATCTTCCAGACTCAAGGGCTGCGGTTTGCGTGTCTGTTAGTGAGATTGTGATTTGTCCTGTAGTTCTGGGCGAAACAAACGAGGATGCAAATGAAGTTGCAGATGATGATTCATACGTCTTGCGTACCATACCAAGTGCAGTATAATTTGTCAAGTCAAGTGCAGTACCATTAGAATCATTGACTGTTACCGTAGTGGTAAAGTCAGCGTCTTGGTCTATAAATAAATTTGATATTGTTGCCATCGAACACAGTCTCCTTCTAGTTCTATTTATAAGGATTGTGTCTTAGATGTTATGGTAATAAATAGAGTTTTTAATTTTCAAGTTATACACTAGTAGTTGTTGTAGTAACAATTCCTAAATCAAATGCTTGAGATACTTGTGCATCTACACCCACATGCATTGCAATTTCGTTTTCATTGCAATACTTAACAAGAAGTTGAATAATTTCATCTTGTGCAATCCTAGCACGATTTTTAAGTGCATTATCAGCCCAATCTTGAATTGAGTTGCAAGAATACTCTAGACATTTTGTCTGTGTATCCGTTAATGATATTGTAATATCTTTCATGTTTATTAATTAGCCCAATAAGTATCCAATAAACATTTGTTGTTGAAATTGCATTGTTCCGCCATAACCTGTCATAATCCAATCAACATAATCGCCTTCCAAAAGGTGAATGATTACATGAGGATTAATAAATTCTTCATAACCAGATGCAGCTCCACCAGCATGAAAGAAATCATGCCACTGGGCGCCGTTAAGATGTAATCTGGTCTGCCATCCATCTGTTCCGTGGGCGCTTGACCACCAAGCAGTAGCTTGAAGCGATAAATAATAATTTCCACGAACAGGAGCAGTAAATCTTCCAGTAGCATCATTAAAGTGATTGCCTGTATTTTTATGTACAGATGGAGTTGTCGGAACAAATGTAGCGCCGGTGGAGTAGGTTTGCGGTGCTGTACCCATAACAACATAACATACTTGATTTTTGTTTATCATACGACCAGAAGTATCAAACTCTAATCCTAATCCTGCTATCTCATTCCTTAATTCTGAAGCCTTAATGAGTTGATTATCAGGCATACCAACTTTTTTGAGAGATACATTATCAAAGACAGCAGAATTAGTACCTTCTGATCCAATACTAATATAAGTAGTTGTTCCAACTGCTTTGAACTTCCACGTTTGTGTATAAGGAAGGGCAGCAGTCAATTTTGAAAATGACATCATATTGCCCCATGTGTTACTATTGGGTTCGGCTGTTGATAATCCAATGACGCTGCCCTGACCAGTTACACTCACCTGATCTACTGACAACTCGTAAGTTTGTCCTATGACAGTTGCTATTCCTTGATATGCTTTTGTATATCCACCATTATCAGCAACAGTAAGTTGTCCACCAGATACGGATAACGTAGAACCAGAAGCACTCCATCCAGTTGTGCCGTTACTAAAGTCTCCGTTTGTAACAAGTTCTGGATTTACATGTGTTCCGTCTGATGTTGTAATACCAGTTACAGCAAGAGCTCTCGCTTCATAAAGTCTAGCGTTGTCAAACTTTGTAACCTGACCAGTGCCTCCTCCGACAACCAATGCAAAGTGGTGTGTGGTTGCAGTTGCTACAAAACTTAAAGTGTGAGTTCCAACACCCATGTTCATAAGGACACCAGTATCATTTGCATTTGCAGTCGTACCAATATACAATCTAGAAAGATTGTTAGTATCAGATGTGACTGTAATTGATGCACTATAACTTCTACCGACAACAAGATTATCTACTTGTTGATTTGCAAAACCATTAACACCACTGTTGGGTGTCAATTGAAGTTCACTTGAAACAATCGCAAGCGTTGAAGTAGTTGCAGTCCATCCAGTAGTATTAGTAGTAAATTCAGCATTACTAAGAAGATTTGTAGCACCTCCCACATTAAGATTACTTAATGTAGAATCTCCAGAAACAGCGAGTGTGCTATCAAGTGTAGATACACCAGTAACATCTAGTGTTCCAGCAATATCAATATTCGTATCTAGTTTTGCACTTGTTACAGCACCATCTGTGATTTCAGATACAGTAACAGAGTTTGCCGCCAAATCTTCTGCAGCGATAACATCAACGCCAATCTTTGCAGAGTTCACTGCATCATCAGCAACCTTTGCAGTCGTTACTGCGGCATCTTGTATTCCGTCTGTTTTAATCTTTGATATTGGCATCTATTTAATTCCTAATTTATTGTATTATAAACGAACCTTCAAATCTGAATTCGAAGTTAGTATTAGCAGTACAACTTGGAGCAAGTTGGTTAGTATTATTTCCACAAGAATGGAGTCTCATAGCTGCTTGACCATTTACAGCATAAGCGCCCAACATTGTTCCGCTACCTGTTAAATTAACATTGTAAAAGTTGCCGATAGCAATAGTAGGATACCAAGCAGTTCCAGATGATACATGGCCAGCAGTAAATGGTAGATTCATATTATAGAGAGTTACATTACTATTATTTGATGCAACCAAATTTACCATAATATGACATACTCTTCCAATTCTAGTATATGCACCCTTCTGTATTACATAAGTCGTAGTGCCTCCACTGGTAGTAATGGTAGGAACAAAATCGCCTTCTTCATAATCGTCTAACTTATTAGCATCAGTTTTTGAAGTTGTACCTAAGTATATACCAGCACCAGATTGGTCAAGCAAAATTCCATCTTGATCAATTTTTGTTGCAGATGCAATAGTTCCATTTTTTACTGTTCTTATTCTAAAATATGCATCTTCAGAACCAGCAGTGTTATCAAGAATATTACCCTCAGCTTCCCATGCAGTATATTCAGCATCAGAAGAATTTGTCATTCTAGCACGCAAACCACCTGTTCTCAACAAAGTACCGCTTGGATGTTTTTCAGTTCTTTTAAGTAGTATTTGTGGTTGTATTGAACCAGCATTTGCAGTATTATTACTAGTAAATTCTGCAGCTGCTAAGTTTGTGTCTCCACGATCAACTCCCAATTGACCAGAAACATCAAAGTCTCCTGGCACACTAGAACCGCCTGGCAGTGTAGTACTACTCTGAGTAGTCCCACCAATATGCATTACATAGAAGTTAGTACCAGTTGCAGGCGCCTCTGTCATAGTAAGAGTTGCTCCAGAAACAGAATAAGCAGATGTGGGTTCTTGGCGAACATTACCTACATACACTTCAATCTCGTTTACTGTAGCGGGAGTCTTACTTAATGTAAATGCAGTAGTAGAACCATTAGGAGTGAAATCATCCTTGGTTACTGAGTTTACAAATCCCTGTGCTGGTGTTTTACCTAAAAATGGCATCTAATAACCCCTTATGCTTTTTCCATGAAACCAAGAACTACATCTAATGCAGAACCAGTTCCAGCCTTAACTTTTAAAAGGTCTGTTGATTCTAAGATGTATTTTTGTCCAGCAAGAGTTTCTAGTGTAGTATTCGCTGGAATACTAACATTCTCTAGTAACTGAAAGTCTGCTGATGCAGAACCATCTCTGAATTGTACTTGAACTGTAACTGCAGCAGTTGTCTTATTTGCAATTGCAAGTCCTAAAATAACTGTTTGTGTTGCAGCAGGAGTAGTGTATAAAGTTTGATAAGAACTATTACTTACGTTTGCTAATGCTGCATTTTTAAATGTGTTCGCCATGTTTTTTTCCTATATTATCCTAAAGCAATCGCAAGAGCTGTTGCATCGTCTTCTGCTTGATCGAATACTCCCTGTTGCACCTTTGCAACCGAAACTGTATTATCAGCAATAGTATTTAGTGTGTTTACTCCGTTTAATTGGTAAACTTGAACATTCTTTGTTCCACTAGGTGGTGCAGATGTAAATGTTATTGTTGAACCAGATACTTGAAATGCAAGTCCAGAACCATTTCTTTGATATACATTGTCTACATATACCATAAAGTTCTCAGATGCACCTGATACTGGTGTGTTTGTTAATGTGAAAGCGGTTGTAGAACCATTACCATTAAATTCGTCAAAGTGTGTTTGTGATATTGCAGCAGATGCTTGTGCAGTAAGAACCTGTCTACCCATATAGATAAGAAAGATTCTAGCACCATTGTCTGGTGCTTCTGAGAAGTTAATATGTGCAACACCACTTGATTGTCCAGTAGTGTAAGAATATTCTGGTTCTTGAATAACACCATCAATAGAAACAAGCAATGAGGACGGTTGTGCAACAATAAAGTCCAAGTTGAACTGTGTTGTCGTACCGTTTCCTGCCAGAATTTGTCTGTCGAACACACCGTAGGATGGTTCTGCGCCGATATAGTTACTCATTGTATTTTGCCTCTATTTTCCATACTACTATTTAGTCTGCCTCTGCAATGGTTAATGTACCAGCTGCAACTTGTTTTAGAATCTCTGCATAGTGACTGTTAGCAGGGTCGAGTGGGATTGACATCTCTTGTCCGTCTATTGTTGCGGTAATACCTTGATTACCTTCTCTGATTTCATCACCTTCATATTGTGCGTTTGTAATATTCATTTTTTTATAACTCCGAATCTGCTTCCCAATTAATTTCTGCTAGAGCTCTAGTATTTGTATTTCCACCAGTAGCATTTTTAAGTCCTAAGTGAGAGTCGGTACTTGCTGAAGCATGGGTAGAAATAGTCAAGTCAGAATCATATATTTGACTTATAGTAATCGTAGGTAATGCTCTTTTTGTTGCCTTATATGGAATTGCAAAATAATAACTAGAGGATGTATTTGCTTTGTTAATAGCTATTCTGTGTGTTTCAGAACCACCAGTAGTATTACTTCTCTCATAATACCTCTGGCAAAGCGCAAGTTCTTCTCCGTATGGACGGTGCTCGAAATCTGTAGCTGTATCGCCAACCTCAATTTGAACCCCTGTAAGATAATAGACATTAGATGTACTATCAAAAAAGTTTACTTGATTTGATGTTGCATATCTTCCTTGTTGGCCTGAACCAGAGGTTCTTAGAATCCATTCACCCTCTACCACATTCTCATATCTATTTGATCCTGCTGCCAGTGTCCATCCTACTTGAAACCCTTCAGTATTATCATTATCAAAAGCTATCTGATTATTGCTACCCTTAAATGATAAACTAACATATGTCCATGTATTAGCAGCAAGAGTATATTCTTTAACAATATTATATTGTGTGTTATTTACTGAATATAGAAATACACAGTATGTTCCTGCTTTTGTTGATTTAGCCCAAAAAGACACGTTTAGTTTAGAATTAGGATCTCTATATTCCCAACCTGAGTTTGCCATATCTTGGTCTTCAAATCTGTATTGTAGGGATATAGCATGATTTGCATCCAGCGATGTATCTGCTGTGGTAACGTCTATCTTCATTGAGTCTGCAAACTTAAAGTTTGGAGTATCGTTAACTTGTGACATAGTAGCAACACCACCAGCAGAAGATGAAAATAAAGCTCTCCATCTATCTAATGTCCGATATCCTTCATTAGCACCATCTGATATTGTCGCAGTAGTTGCTCTTTGTGCCACTTGCATAGCACCATTAATGTTTAATCTTCTGCGTCCAAAGTTCTGAACTAGACTTGGATTTACTTTACTGAGTGCCATTTTTATTCCTCATCTGCGTCAGCAATGGTTAAGTCACCATCGGCAACTTGTTTTAAAATTTCTGCATACTGTGTGTTAGCAGGGTCTAGGGGAACGAAAACAGTGTCACCATTTATTGTTGCATTTATGCAAACATTTTCTCCAACAAGATTTCCATCTCCATCTATTTCTTTGCAATATTGTACTGTTGTAATATTCATTTTTTATAACTCCGCATTATATTCTGCTCGCCACCTGGCAGGATTTCCAAAGTTTCCGTTAAACTGAGGATAACCACCACCATGTAAACCAATTTCAGAGAAAGCTGTTTGACTTCTAACAGTCCCACTAGAGAATTCAGTTAATGCTCCTGTTCCGCCATTGCTGTGATTTATAAGAGTTACACTTGGTGCTGATCTAAACGGTGTGTCAAAGTATGGAGCGCATAGTCTATTCTCATTGTTATGCATTACATTTACAAGAAAAAAATCATTCCCGCCTGTTGCCCTTGGATTTCCATAAGGCCCGACAACTCTAAAGTATCTATGACAGAGCGAAATCTCTTCACCATAGGATCGGTGTTCGAAATCTGTAGCAACTGAGCCAACCTCAAGTTGAACTCCTGTAAATTCAACATAATTAGAGGTATTAGAATGAAAATTAGCTACACCACCATATCTATCATTTCCAATTGCACCCCATGTAGAAGCAAGCCCTGTAGTAAATTGGCTGCCTGAACTCAAAACAAATCTAATATAAAGCCCAGCACCATTACTATCATCAAAAGCCTGATCATCAGGGATATTAATTGTTATTCTTTCCCAAGTATTAACAGCGGATGATGCAAAAATAACTGCAAAATCTCTACCTCTTTGAGGATTGTAGAACCATGCAACTCTATTATCTGTAGAATTTGATTTGTAGTAAAAAGATAAGGTTAAATCTTTAGCACCAGTTTGCCCCCATCCAGCCCTTTGTAAATCTTGTCCTTCTAACTTTGTCTCAAATACATCTTGATCGCCTGTAGCCGCAGTGCCTGTACCTGTTACTTGAACTTTTACTGAGTTTTGAAACCCTGCTAAATCAGATACTGAGTTTTGAGTTACAGTAACAGTGCCTGTTTTATGTCCATATCTCCATCTGTCAGTTGTAAACTGAGATTCAGCACCGCCATTCGTTCCTGAGAAACTTGTTCCTCTTTGAGCCACGTTCATAGCGCCATTAATTATCATATTCCTACGACCAAGGTTTTGGGACACCTTAGCAGGCGTCACCGCACTGTCTGGTATACTTCTTGTATTTAATTTAATCAACGCCATCTGTTAATATCCTAAGTTTCTATTAATTACTCTTCGCCATCATCTGGTGTGTTAGCAGCAAGATGTGCCGCATATGCAGTTTTTACTGCATCAGTATGGAACTGTGTAATCATTGCTTGTACATCAGCACTCTCAGCAGCAACTGCGTCAGCAGATGCGTCTGGTGAAACAACGTGTCTTGCGAATGAACGAGACAGTTCAACACCGTCCTCTTCAATCACCGTAGCTGTTCTCACTTGAATGTGCTTGAATTCTCCAACCACTTCAATTTTATCTTGTTCCGTTCTTTTCGTAATAGCCATTTTTTTCTCCTATTTAATTATCGTGACTTAGCATGTCACCTGTCCATCTTCATCCAATACAGATGAAGATAATTTAAAATTATGTTATGACGTTCTATATATCAAACTGCCTTGCATAAATGTATTGTTCGCAATATCAGCAGTAGTTACATATGTATCACTTGTTCCACTTGTACCACTTTGTTTAGTTAACCAAGCAACGCTTGGGGACGAACCACCTAGTTCTATACCTAAACTACTTACAGCATTTACTAGGTTTGTATATCTATTAACCATACCAGAACCACCATCAGAACCAGAATGATTAAATGGTAGACCTTGAATTAGTGCATAGTTACCAGAAATATTTCCTTTATTTGTTAGAGTAAATCTAAAATAAGCAACGACAATATTTCCTATCTTTGTGTAGTGACCAAATTGAGAACTATATCCACTAGCAGCACCACTTAAACCATTCACAGTTGGAGTCCATGTGCCCACCTCGTAATCGTCTAGCGTTTCTGATGTCATACCAGCAGCGTTTGCATTTGCACTGAAATTCAAACCGCCTGATAGATAAAGGTCTTTGAATCTATGAGTACTAATCCCAAGATCAGCGTCAGCGTCAATAATAGTTCCAGTGTTATCTGTAGGTAAAATGCCAGAAGTATGGAAACGCAATCCATTGTGGCCAGCACTATTAGAATAAATCATTACATCATTTGCAGTATTACCAACAGCACCCACAGTTGCATTACCAGTTCCAGTAATCTTAAAATGATCTGCGCCTGGGCCCGCAGTTGTCTCAACAGTACCGCCAACTGTAAGATTGCTTGGAGTAGTTAATGCACCAGCAAGTTTTGCACTTGTTACTGTACCATCACTTGGAGTTCCAATATCCAGAACGTCACCAAGTGCCATGATAAAGTCGATGTTATCAGAACTTGTTAGAGCAGAATCGAATACGATAGTCGAACCACTTACTGTGAATGAATCTTGTGGAGCCTGCATAACACCATTCAAAGAAACCAACAGATGGTTTGCACTTGAAGGATAGTATGCACCACCACCTAAAGTTAGATTATACGTTGCAGTAGCAGACGTAGTAATAGCGTCTAACTTTGAGTATGCACCAACTTCTGGTTGTTTTCCTATAAATGGCATTTAATTATTTCCCATATCTTTTGTAATACTATTTAGTCTGATTAGATAGACGCACATCAGACAATTGCATCCCTAGCAGCAGCCCTAGCAGTTATGATATCTGATGGCACTTCTTCTGATGTTTCAGTTCTTCGTACAATATACCAATCAGTACTTGCAAGATATGCCCTATTGGTTGCGTTAGTGGCTTCTTGAGTATTCGCTGCAATCTCTTCATCTGTAAATTGTGGAGCAGGAGTATTACCTTCCTCAATCCATGCAAGGACAGCAATGCAATCTTTGTTAGAAGGATCGTTAGGTATATTAATTGTGTCGTTGACCTTCCATCCCCAATCATCTGGTAGTAGTCTTACTGTTTCAATTATCATGTCATTCTCCTATTATAATTCTGAATCAAACTTTAATCTACTTGAACATGCGTAAATAGTACTACCAGAAACATTATTTTGCAACCGAAACCCGATGTTATCCCCAGAAGTGTTTAAGTTGACACTTTCAAGATATCCATTTGAAGATTGCGGCCCATCGCCGCCGAGGGTATTTGAATACGATGGGATAGCAGATTGTGTAATAGTCGGTGATGCTCGCATCGGGACAGGGTGTCGGTAGTAAACGCCGCCCCATCCTCCACCAGAGTTAGCCCAAGGGAGCATTGCAGCTTTATAATATTCATCTGACCTATAATACCGATGACAAAGACGAAGGTCTTCTGCGAATGAAAGATGCTCGAATTCTGTAGCCGTGTCATTTTGTTCTACTTGCACTCCTGTTATATAAAAGTCATGGGAAGTGCTTGTACCAAACAATGTACCATTTCCTTCCAAGATAGAACTGTTATGTGTTGATCGAGCTCTCCAGACACCATCTGTTTGAGAACCACCAGTGTAAGTAGAACCACCACCCATCCAAATATCTAAGCTTAATCCCATATTAGTGTCTAACCCAGTGAATGTACTTCCTGTATCCCCATCATAAGTTAGAATAACTTTTTGCCATGTGTCAGCAGAAGCGATAGTAAATGTCTTTATAATATTTCTTTGTGCAGAATCATGTGTTACAAGCAATGCTGTAAATGTTCCTGTATAACTAGCACGAGTCCAAAATGACACTGTTAGTTTCTTTGCACCAGAAGTTCCATATGCTAGTCTTGCACAATCTTGAATTTCAAATGGTGAACATCTTATCATAGTGTTAGTACCAGCAGTAGAATAATTTCCAGCAGTTGTACAATCAACTTTTAAACTGTGGTTGAACCCTTCACCAGAAGGAACAGTTGTAGTTGTAGATAATGTATATGTACCACCACTAGCTCCTGTAGAAAGAGAAAACCTATCTGCCGTCCTATTGTTGCCACTCGTAATACCTGTTATTGAGGTGCCTCTTTGTGATACATTCATGGCGCCATTAATAATCATATTCCTACGACCAAGATTTCCAGAGACTTTATTGACAGTTACAGAACCAGCACCTAGTTTCGCATTAGTGACAGCACCAGCACCTAGTTTCGCATTAGTGACAGCACCAGCACCTAGTTTTGTTGCAGTAACAGCACCAGCCCCAAGTCCGTCTGCAACGACAGCGCCTGTAGCAATCTTTGCACTCGTTACTGCATCATCAGCAATATCTACTGCGGTAACAGTTACGTCACCATTTAAGAGTTCTGCAATATTTTTTGAATTACTTGCCATTAGATTTGATACCTCGCCATAATTTCAGATGCACTAGTTGGTGCAAATGTAAGTGTTAGTGTCACACCACTAATGGAATAGTCTGATGTGGGTTTTAAAGCAATACCGTTATAGAAGATGAATGCACTATTTGTTGTTGCACCACTCGTAGATAATGTGAATGTAGTAGCCGAACCGTCACCAGTAAATGAATCATATTGATAGTCTGTACTTCTACGAACTACTCCACGAATACCAAAATGTTTTGCCTCAATCTCTGCACTAGCATCTGGTGCAGAAGTAAATGTGAGTGTTGTACCACTTATTGAATAGTTTGTACTTGACTTCTGTAGGATACCATCAACAAATACTAAAACTGAGTTTGCATTTGGAGGTGTCTCTGACAGAGTAAAAGCAACAGCAGAACCATCGCCAGTGAATACATCGTTAGTAAAGGATTTTAAGTTTGCTGCAAGTTCATCTTGGCCAACTGAACCTGTAGGTGGTTTCATTTGAAATGAACCAATACCTCTGTGTACAATGTAAATACTTGAACTAGAAGCGGGAGCCTCTGCAAGTTTTAAAATCTTTGGTTCACTATTTGAATCTTGTTCAATAGTGTATGCAGAAGTTGCTTGTTGAATTACGTTGTTAATTACAACCAAGAGGTTTTCAGCATTTGCACCTGGCACCGCTTGACTCATTGCAACAGAATTTGCATGAGTAATAGAACCCGCTGTTACGTTTCCAAAACTTGAATCAGTAAAATCTTCCTGTTGAAAAGCAGGAGATATCTGATTAATGAATGGAGTACCGATATAGTTGGACATTCTCTACTCCCTTACGATACGTCTTCAAGGATTGATGCAACTACGTCTACTGTGGTAGCAGTCGCATATATTTGCACTTTATCATTTCCATTCAATACAACCTTCTGTCCTGATACGACCTTCAATGAAGAACCTACAGGAAGAGGAGCATTTTTAACGATATGGAATGATGCATTTGCACTACTATCTCTAACTAAAATTGATACTTGTACTGCTGATGTTCCAGTATTAGCAACATCTAGTTCGATTAGAATTGAGTTACATGCACTACCATTATTTGCTGTGTATACATCTGTAGGAGAACCACTGTTTGTGGAGACACTCGTTGCAAATGCATTTTTAAAGTTATTGGCCATTTATTGTTTTCCTTTAATCTCTATTATTTATAAGTCTTAACCAAGGGCAACTGCAAGAGCGATGCCAAAACCTTCAGTTGATATTGTACCACCAACTGCTGGGAATGTCAAGGTGCTTGCATTAGATGTTAATTCTAACCCACCAGTTCCAGTGTGATTGATTATTGATTTGTTTCCGTCATGGTACAGTTGGAGATCGTCATCCGTACCCATCTTAATTCTTTCACTAGCAAGTCCAGTAGAATCGTCAAAGTCAATAACATTAGGGAACAAAACCGTACTTATAGCACTTTCAAGTTGTACAACTGCTTCGATAACGTCAGTAACATTTTGTCCGTTTATTGTTGAAGGAAGATTTCCAATGTCACCCACATCCACAGCGAGTTCATTAAATTCAACTCTCCATTCTTCAAGGGTAAATGATTCTGGTGTATTACGATCTGCCATTATTCTCTATCCACTAGTTTTAAAAGCAAAGACTTAATTTCATGCATCTCACTCTTTAAGTTATTTATGTCTCTTACTGCGTCCCTCATGTCATCTTTTTGTCTTTTAGCGTTTCTAGATCTTTTGATAGCAGCTTCGTATGCATGTACATCTGTATTAATAATAGCACGAGAGTATGAGTCTCGTACTAGTTTGGGATGTTCTTCTACTTTGATAAATTCTGTCATGTTATGTCGCCAGTGCAATTGCCCTTAAATCTTTACAACGAGGTACTTCAGAAGAATTTGAGCCTTGCATTCTAATCTTGATTGCAAAGGAGATAAACTCTCCAATATCATCAGCAGTATATTCTCTTTCAATAAAGTCATCTATATTAACTGAATTGTTTACATTTGTATCTGGTGATCCGTCTGTATTGAAATACTGCCAACCAATCTCATCAAAGTCTGATGCATCGTCTGAACGAAGTATCTTATACATTACTTGAATTTCTGAACTCTGGAACTTAGCAGCATCCAAGTAACACTTGATTGAATTTGCTGGGTTCTTTAATTGAGCCTTACGAGTAATATATACACACTCATTACTATCACCATCTGGATCAGTTGGTGGAGTATATTCAGAAGTTGGATAAACAGCAGAAGATGAATCAATATTATCTAATCTGTTTGCAACCGTTACCATTGATCTCTTATCTAAGTCAATTATTGGTGACAAGTTATCTTTATTAGTTTGCATTGTGAATGTAACTTCTAAAGACTTTTCACCACCCATCTCATTTGATTCATTGATTGGAGAAGCAATAAGTTTAGGAGCATCAAATACATAATTGTCATTTATAGGAATATTCTCTGACTGTGCAAGAGTTTGTTTCACAAATGATGATTCATTACCACTTGGAGAAGTACCACTCGTACTTCTCATTTTTGCAGTTAAAGAAGTATCTGGACTTTCAATTGTAGAGAACAGAGCCTGCATTTGATCCATCTGAGCATTCTCAGAAACAATACCAGAACTTCCACCAAAGTTACCAGATGAAGTTGCAGCAGTTGATGTTGCAACAGTATAACTATCCATCTGAGAATCATTGATATCAGTATGCGTTTTGTTTATCTCAGTGAGAGGAATTCCAGCAATACTGTATCTCTCAACACTAACACCACTAGCAAATGCGATTGCAGTTCCTTCAACTCCACGAGTAATACTTTCAACAATTTTAGCATCACTAGCATTAGTTGTTCCTGTAACAACTTCTGATACAGCATCACCTTCTGCATTTACAGAAAACAATTTAAGTGTAACAGCAGTACTTGTACTTACATCAGTTAGTGTAGATGCAAGAGTTAATGTTGTTGAAGTATTTGTAATTGCACCACTCAAAGTAGAAGTGACTCCAGAACTAATACCACTAATAACGACATTATTCTTAGTGTCATCGTACATGTGATGATCTCTATGCAGAACTTTAACTTTTGATACACCATTGAATGTTCTAATAGGATCTGTTTCTAAGTCAGCAGTCTCTACTTCATCGTTAACAAATTTAATATTAGCAGTCTTTGATGTGTCAAACTTAGCACGATAGATTTTAAATTTAAGATCTTCCATGTCATAAGCTGTCCATGTAGAGTTGTTCTGTGACTTAAATAGAACTCCCAAGTATGGTTGTTCTGATACAAGTCTCTTACCACCAACATCCTTTTCACCCATGCGTGAAATCCACACAAGGTAATCTGGAGAATCAGTTTGTAGAACAATAGCAACTTCCACACCATTCTTAACATAAACAGGTTCATCAAAAGTAAACGTAGTCGCAGCAGTAGCATCATTCGATACTGCACACTCTTCAGGCAATAAAGTTTTACTTGCAAAAGGTAAAACCTTAGTTGTAGGATATCCAGTATTCATTTCACGAATCTGACATGTAACTGGAATATTATCATCTACTTGTGAGAAGAATACATCAATCTTTGTGATATACTCTCCACCCTCAACTTGAGGCATGAATGATTGAGCAACTGGATCCCACCAACCAACAATCGCATCTCTTGTTTCGGTGTTGCTTGAGGTTCTAGTCTGATTAACATTTCTTGTAATAACTCTAGCATTACGAGTACGAACAATAGTTTCTCTTGTACTTCTTATTTCACCATTAGCACTATATGTAGCCTGTGCAAAAGTTTCTGGTTCTGGACTCTTAGTGTTAGTCGCAGAAGAAGTAAGACGGAAAAGTCTTTCACCAGTTCTAAACCTTGGATTATTTCTTGTCCTTGCATCTGGAATTGCGAAGTATCCTTCAATAGAACCAGCTGCATCCGTAACCAAAGAAGTTTCATCTGCACGAAGATAGTCATATCTCTTTAGTCTTCCAGTTGAAGGAAGAAGAGTTTTAGCACCATCAATTACTCTAATAGTAATTTCGCACTGTTTATTTTTATTAGAATAACGAGATGTATTAAAGAAAGCAAAACTATTTGTACTAGAATCAATTGCCCTACCAATATTAGTAAATCTTTTAGAAGATTCAATCTGATATAAAGTTCTAGGAATTAAGTTACCATCTTGGTCGTAAATACGAACATCAAATAGTCTATCATCTGTACCCAAACGGTTATTTGTATCAGTAAAGAAACCTCTAATACCAACCTCACCATTATGATTTGGTGTAAGGGTGAGTCCACTTTCAGTCACAACTGAACGTGTGCTGCCAGGATACTGTTGCGTATTAATTGGGATATATGCTCCACGAGTTTGTGTCCTGTAGGATACTGTAGCGATTAGTGGATCTGAGCCAATTTTGTGGTAGTCAAATTCAATCTTAGAAATACTACTCCAAGAACCAACCAAAGACGTTACTAGATCAGATACCTTACCTTTGACACCACCACCAGTTGGGAATACATATTTAGAAACATTTCTTTTATCAAAGAAAGGATATACTTGAGTAAGGGGTTTCATTCCTGTTGCTTCAAAGTGTACGTTTCTTGCACGAATGAATGGGACAACTGCACGAGCAACAACTCTATCACCTCTAGACTCTTGACTAATTCTAGGAACTACAGTAGTACGAATGCCACTTCTAGTTTCTCTAGTTGAAGTTGTCGATGTAGTTCTCTCAATAATAGGACGGAAAGGAACTCTACGTTGAGCACGAGCCCATGATCTTTCTCTAAATCGTGTTGTACTTGTTGCAGTAACACCACTCCACTGAGTCTGCCATGCATTCCAAACTGTACCAAGAGCGTTACGATTAGCAGCAAGAATAGTATCAAAGTTACCTTCTCTATTGATGACCAAGTCTGGAAGTCTTCTAGTTTCAAACCACTCATCACCTTCTGGTGTGAGTTTCATATTACCAGCCCATGAGAAGTTCAACACAGGGTTAAGGTTTTCTACACGAGTTGCATATGGTTGATTAGCGGTAACTTTATGTTCGTATGGAAGAGTTAAAATAGAACCTGTTTTCTGATAACCACTAGACGTTCTATCAGTCTCAGTTGTATTGTCCTCAACCATAGTTACGTTTTTCATAAAGTATTTTGGACGCAACTCACCAGCTTGCATATCTACTGCAACACGATAATCTGGATGTTTAACATCACCAGTTGCATGTCCAGCAAAGTTGTCTACGAGAAAACCAGACTTAAATCTATCAAGTCCATTTGCATCTTGTATCTGTAAAGAATCCGCCTCTTTCTCCAAGAGGTTCAATACAGTGTAGTATTCCATATTGTCAATACGATTTTCTAGTTTAGCAATGTCTGACATTGAATATTTTGGATTGTCTTTTACTATTAACTGAACATCATCCAGACTTAGAATATAAGCATTCAAAGCCAGTTCTGCAATTAACATTGCATCTTGGACAACTGGAGGGTCAGTAGGAGTCTCAGATGGAGTACCCTTTGAAACAATAAATTCTCCAGCAGACGTAAGATATAATGCATCTATTCTAGGAAGATAAAATTCAAAATCATAACCGAAGTTTGAACCATCCTTTGGAATGTTTGTTGTAGAACCACCAGTACCAGAGAAATTTCTACTCTCAAATGTAAAGGAAACATCAGTAACTTTATCTGCGGTATATAATTGAGCAGGGTCAGTTAATGCAACATTAGTAGCAGACATTGTTGCATCTGCAACACGAGGCCTGAAGTCTACTGTATCACGCAAGTCATATTCACCACTAGGTTGTGCAACCTCTGGGTCAACACGAGTTGCAGAGTAAGTTGGAATATCTTTATAAGAGATAGTTGAATATGAATCTACTGTAAAGAAGTCGCCTGTACTGTGTGTAAAGTAATCAAATACGACAAGAAGTTTACCAGTAGGAGCAGGAGAAGAACCCTTTCGAACAATTCTACCTACATCATAAAAGTTATCTCTTTGTCCAGTATCTAAAGTAAAGTTATTTGTAATAAGTGTATCACCAGCAGAGAATGTTTCTAGAGTAGCAGTCTCAGAACTTTCCAATCCTAAAATTTGTTCTCCAGCATCAAATACTGCATCTCTGATTGGAACGAATGTCATTGGAGACTGTGGATTAATTACAAAAGCCTTTGCGCCAGATGTTTGTCCAGTTACAATCTCACCTTGAGTAAATACACCAGTTCCACCAGTGAATGTCCATTGTGGGAGTCTTGGGTTTGTAGAAGAATCTGGAGATTCGAACACAGCAGCCAATTTATGAGTATCAGCATAACCAAGAGATATCTCGTGATCGTGGGCAGATGTACCGAATGCAGCTGCACCACCTACACCGTCATTGTCTACAATAACCATAGACATTCTATTTCTTACTTTAGTTTTTTCTGTTGCAACAGTCTTAGTCATAGTTGCAACAAGTCTAACAGTTGCAGCATTGCCCAGAAGAGATGTTGAGGTAATACTTAACGATGTTGATGAATTAACAATTGTAACTTCATCAGAATTGAGATTAATTATATCACCAACAACAGCAGAACCAGCACCAGCAGCAGTCACAACTAAATTGTAATCTTCGTTATCTACAGAATTAAATGTTTCATTTGCACCAGTAGATGTGAATGTAACAACACCAGCACTTGAGGTTGTACCTACAAATGTCTTACGGATAGTCACACTTGAATCTGTAATAAAGTTATTAGCAGTAGTCTTTAGAGTTTTAATTGTTTCTTTTTGAAGTTTTCTAAGAAGTACGTTCTTGTTTTGGTCTACAAGTTTAGCCCTAAGTCTTTTTAACTGGACTGAAGTAACACCATTAGTAACATCTGAATTTAAGTCTAAGACTTGGTTCGTTATAGAATCAACTTTTCTTGTTTCCAAAGCACCAGAGGCTCCTGTTGGAACAGAGATGATATCTCCAACTCGCAAATCATTTGCAAAGTCTGATTGGAAACCAGTAACAGCATCTTTATCTCCACCAGCAATAGTAATAGAACCATTTATTGTAAAGGAATCATCCAAAACAAAGTCAGCAGTGAAATCCTCAGATGCACCAGCAGTACTGTCCATGTATACTTGTTTTACTGCATCAAAGTTAAAACTTGATATTGCAGAAACAGTAACGTCCGTGTTACCAGAAGTTTCCATAAACTCATCTGCAACACTAGAACCAGTAGATATGAGTTTTTCTCCAGATTGGAATACACCAACTACTGTTGTGAGAACAAGACTCGTTCCAGTACTATCAGAATGTACATAACCATACGCACCAGAGTCGGCACCTGTAATCTTTGCACCTGTTACCATACCACCAGCACCAGCTGCAGCAGGAGTTCCGCTCATAGTAATCTTAGTGAACATTCTCAAGTCAAACATATAAAGTTTAAACTGAGCATCAGCACTCATTACATCAACAGTACCAGCAGTTTGATTTGCATGATGTTCAATTGCCCGAGCACGAGCGACACCAATCTTAGTTCCGTTAGATGAACCACCAGTTGTGTTCTGTGTATCGAACAACTGAATGTCACGATATGGTTTACTAATAGAACCAGATATTTCTGGAGTGATTTCTGGTTGTCCATGTATGTTTCTAATAAGAGCAAAGTTACCAACCTCTACAGGAGTAACAGCTCCATTAAAAGAATTAAATGTTCTTGGTTTCTCTACATCAACATATGTTGGAACAATTGTTTCTATTTCATAACCACGAACATATGCTTTGCCGGGCGAAATTTGTGTTGTCAGAAAATCATCAGAGGCAGTATTTCCACTATCTGTAGTTTCTCCAGCAGAGTATACACCATCATTCAAACCATCGTCTAAGTTTTCTAATTTTTCTACATCAAATTTGTTTATAGTGAAGTCGCCATACAAGTCGTATGTTCTTCTTGCAAGTGTATCACCAAGGACTGAGTATTCTGTGTTTCTTACTTTCTCTTGCACAACACCAGTATCAGTTCTAAGAAGTTCGATAAAGTTTTCATCTTCTTCTGAGTCTAGTGCAAGCTTAGCAAGAGTAAGGGAAATCTTTAAACGATGGGCACCTTTAGCATTTACGTTAGAAGAACCTTGTGCATTATCCAAAAGAGATGTATCTTCTTCTGGAGTTTCCAATGTTTCCGTAACAGTTAATCCAACACGATAAGAAGGCACGTTAGTATATTTGTCTAAAACAATTCTTTGTTCTGCAACTTTAACAAAGTGTCCACGAATAAAGTAAACACCTTCTTGGATGTTAGCAGAAGAACCAATAGCTGTTGCGTCAGTAGCTTGTAGTTGTGCAGAATCAATTCCAGCACCAAATGCACCTACCGTAGCATCAGCAGAAATCTTTTCTCCGTTTGCAAATACTGTTGTTAAATTGTCTGTACCAGTAGCAATATACTTTACGAATAATGTAATTGGATCAGATGCGTTTGCAGCAACTGCTTCAATAACTTCTGCAACAACACCACTAGTAGAACCAGTAATTTTCTTACCAACAAAATCTTGAATGTAACTGGAAACTTCTGTTGTTTCTAGAAGTCCTTGTAATTTAACTGCATAATACTCATTAGTAAAACCAGTTGCGCCAGGGATGACAACAGTTCCTTCTTTGAACATATGTCTACCATGTCTTTCAACTTGGTTTTGTAAAATTGTTTGAAGTGCAGTTAACTCTCTTGCTTGGACTGAGAATCCAGGCCGAAAGAGTACCCTATGAAAATTTTTGTCTTCTGCAAAATCATCATAATATGGGGCTACATTAAGATTTGTATTTTCCATTGTTTAGAATTCCACTACGATTTTAATATCTTCTGTTTGGTCAGATGCACGAGAAATCGGGCGTCTATTTTCTATGTAGATAACTTTTCCACTGTCTGGTTGCAGTTCTGGATTTGCATATGTAGATGCAGTTCCAACACCACCACTATTTGAACCTGTAATAACATTAGAACCACTAAACGCAATTACGTTACCATTTGCAGCAAGTCCATAGTTTGCATATTTCTCTTGTTGGTAATATATAGTATTTGTGGCAGAGTCGAACTCTACAACTCTACCGACTGCACCAGTAGTCGATTGTGTAATAGTTTCATCAATCTCATATGCAGCAGAAGGAGCTCCTGTTAATGTTACAGTATACGTTTGTCTTGCAGTTGAAGATGTTGCAACAGTTGTTGTACCAAAGTTAAATGGATTTTTAATAAGTCCTACTTCTCTAAAATCGTTTGCAACTGTAAAGTCGTTACCTTCGTTTTGTTCTAATTTAACATTAGTCATCACAAAGTGTCCACCAAGTTCATGTACAGCATCTTTACCATGTCCACCATTTGGTGAAATAATTGGTTGAACTGAACCACCACTACCACTACCAATATTTCCAGCAGTAGTTAATCCTGTGTCCGTATAAACATTAGTCAAGTCGATATTAGCAAATGTATAACCTGTACCAGCTGAGTACATATTAGTACCAGCAGAACCTTGTTTTACAATAGAGTTTCCTGATACTACAATTTTTACGATACCATTTGCACCATCTCCATCCACTGGAGTATAGTAAGTTCCATCTGTATAACCAGAACCAGCAGTTGTTCTCACAATATCTAATGAACCGTCTACTGCGTCACCTGATACTGTTGTATCTGTACTGACAGGAATAAAATCTGATGTTAAGTATTTTGTAACATCAGTTGTTGTAATCTTGTACATATATTGTAGTCTGTACCCACCCAACTCAAAAGGAGTTGAAGTTTCAGACGTAGGTTCTGAACCACTATATGCAGTTCCACCATTGTTGTCAAGTACTTTATAGACTCTATAATCAGAAGTCATAAAGTAATATGTACCAGCATATAAGTTTGTCGCACCACTTGTTGTAGTGTTAGACGAACTAATATCATGCTCATACATATCGTAAGTTGTATTGTTAGCCCAGTTTCTTCTAGGTATAACGTATGAAACATCCGAAGATGAGATAAGTTTGGCAGCAAGCATACTATCCCACTTATAATGTTCCGTAGTTACATCATCCTGTGGTACTGGAGGAGAGTTATCCGAACCACCAGTAGTTGTTGTGGTGAATGGTGTACTCTTACCAATAAAGAGGTAATAAGTTGTTGGCGCTGCCTCAGAGAACGATTCAAAGAATTGTTCTGCATTGTGTTGCCTGAAATGTTCAGTAATAATTGCTGCCATTGTTTTTTCCTATAATCTTATAATACTATTTAGTCTGCATCTGCAATGGTTATGTTTAGTATTCTTATTCAATTCCCATTGATGATTGAACATTTGAAAGAGTGTCAACCACATCCAATTCATATGCTTGAGTAACTTGTGCTTCAATACCAGTTGCGATTGTAATATCATTTTCATTGCAGTGTGCAACTAACTTTGCAATAATTTCTTCTTGTCCAATTAAAGCTCTAGCAGATGCCGCACCTTGAATCCAATCTTGTACGGAAACAGATGCATATTCTAAAGATTTAACTTCAGTGTCAGAAAGAGTAATAGTAAAGTTTGTCATGTTTTTTATTTCCTAATTTTATTTTTTTATGATAGCAAAATGCCTTTGAACCATGTATGGTTTACGTTTGCTAGAATGGTAACATTTGTGCTGCTTGAACTGGCAGGATATGGATGAACTGCAACATTATCCCCAGCATTCAATTTAATAATTGAACTATACATAACAAATGCAGATCCATTACCAGAAGATAAAAGCACATGATCTGTGCCAGGCTTCCTGCCTCCGTTTACATTAAACCAAGCTTGGCCCCATGCACCAGATGAAAAGTTAGTTCCATAAACAGAAGTTTCAAAATAGTATGTTCCAGCAACAGGAGCAACGAATTTGCCTAAGTTGCTACCATTACTATTATAGCCACCACCTATGTCAAACTCTTCAACATCCCATTCTACATATTCTTCACCCCATTGAGATGTTGTAAACCCATCATACCCAGTTTGGTTTGCACTCCGTCTAACCCAAAAATTCGGTTGAAGTGGTTTCGCAACAGCACCATCTTTGAAAACTTTCATCAACTCTGTTGTTACTGAACCAGATGCACCATATCCCACTCTCCAATAATCAGGAGTGTTAGAGAACACACCCATATTATCAAATACAGTATTGTCTCCTGCCCTATACTCAGTGAATGGATTATTACCAACACCAGCAGTTTTAATTGAAACTTTAGGATTACCAGATGATGCGTTTATTGAAATGTCGTTTGCAGCAGTTAGAGTAGAATCTAATGTGGTTGCACCAGTAACATCTAGTGTTCCAGCGATATCAATATTCGTATCTAGTTTTGCACTCGTTACTGCATCATCAACTAGTTTTGCACTCGTTACTGCATCATCAGCAATATCGGCAGTGGCAATTGCACCGTCAAGTACCGCTGTGGATTTAATTGTATCAATTGCCATCTATAAACTTCCTCTATTAAGCGACAGTTGCGCCTTGGTTTGCGACTGCAACCCAACCGACTGTTGTATTGTAAACGAGAATTACACTGTCACCAGCATCATTAAATGTGATAGTAGAACCACCAGCGAATGTAGTGGGTGTTAGTGTTGCATCTCCACCATCAACAATCATTGTAATTACCTTAACTTGGCCAACTGTACCGTTTGCAAGTGTCAGTGCATCTGCACCTGTTGATGTAATTTCAGTAACCGTGTCAGTTAAATTGATTGCACCAGCACCAGACAAAGATTGAACTGAACCGAACAATCCTGTGAGTGTTGCAGAAGTCAGTGTCTTATTAGTAAGTGTTTGAATATGATCTTTGAAAACAAACTCATCATCACCAGCCAACAAAGGAAGAGTTACCGTTCTGTCTGCGGCAAGTTCTGATACTGCAAACACATATTGATGGTCAGCAGATGTATCATTAATCTGTGGTGTTGTGATAACAGGACTTGTCAAAGTCTTATTGGTAAGTGTATCAGCAGATATCAACGAAACTAATGTTGAGTCTGCACCAATAGGAAGTAACATTGTGTTTGTTATTGAAGCACTATGTGGTTGCGCTTTAAGTGTTTGTCCATGCGAGTTTGCGTGACAGTTAAGTTTAATCTGCCCTTCAACTGATGAACCATCACCTCTGACTTCAACAATGTTATTGTCAGCAGTAATTTCTAACGCACCACCTGTTCCAGTAATCCCAGCAGTTGTGAGTGCAGTGATTGTCTGTGAAGTTGCAGTACCACCAATTACACCATTTAGTGTTGGGGCTGTTAAAGTTTTATTAGTTAGTGTCTCTGTTCCAGTTAATGTTACAAAACTGTCAGAGGAAAGAGTAGAACCATCACCGAGCTTGGTGTATACTTCTACGAAATTGGCGTTGACTTTGCCTGCTCCACTACGGAGGTCATCACCTGTTCCGTCATTCGCAGAAGTTCCACGCCCGATTGCTTGATATGCCATTTTGGGTTTCTCCTAGTTAATTACTATAGTTATTTATACGTCTTAATCTACTGAGCATCATAAGTTTCTGAGGAATTATCAAATCTTGTATCTACTGTAGAGAACAAGTTTAACGAACCTCTTCCTTGACCTGCGTCAGCATCAAAATTAGTTGTTGAAGAATCAAATGATTCTGTATTTTCATCGAATGAAGTTGCGTATCTGCCTTCAGTATCTAGCGATTCGGATGCCTGTGATTTATCGAAACTCTGATTGGTTGCATCAAATTTTAATGATGTACTATCAAAGTCACCTTCGCCGAAAACTTCTTCATCAAATCTTTGAATTCCATCATCAAACGAAATGAAGTCATTATCAAATGTATTATATAAATCTCCTCTAAAGAGATATATTTCTGATGGAGGCATGAAGTTTAATCTTTTAGTAAAAGCAGATGATGGAATAGTTCCGTCTGCATTACATATTTCACGAATCCCTATATAACCAATCTGTGCAAGAGTATATTGATCACGAGATAGATTATTTCCTGCTGTTGCAATTCTTCCACTTGGATCACGATGATTTGGTATTACAACAGAACTTGATGTTGGGTGTACTGAGAATGCATACTGCGCCACATTTTCCATTGTTGGGCCAGTAAGCATTGCACCTCTATTAATATTCATTCTAACAGAAACATCAGATGTTAATGTAACATCTCTTCCATCTGGAATATCAGAAATCTCTGAATATCCTGTCATTGGTGCTGAGACTAATGATGCATTTGTTACTGTACCTAATCGTCTTCCAAAGATTGTGGTGAATAGGTTTGTAAATGTAGATGCAAGTTCTGGAGAGAATGTATCATCACCGATGAAGTCTCCAATAGAACCAGCAGCAGGCACTTGGATTGTTGCAGATACTTGTGAAGCAAATGATACTTCACCAAACACGTTCCAACCAGCTGGGTGGACTGAACGGCGAATAGAATCTCTCCATTGATTGATAGATTCACCAACACGCACAACATATGAGTAATCTTGATAGTAGAAACTATCTTGAACTTTCATACTCTCTACAGATACTTTACCTCTTTCAGATTGGAAGTCGCCAACTGTAGTACCAACCGTACCAATCTCAACCACACTAGTTGCAAAATCACTTTGTACAATTGTACAAGTTGCACCAGTAATTGTAGTTAGAACATCTCCATTATCTAAAGTAACGCCAGTGTTTACTTTTAATAAATTTCTTGTATTATCAAAGTCAATAACTGTACCAACATGACTTGTTAATGTATCACCAGCAGAAAATGAACCAGTGAAATCTTTGATAATAAAGTTTCTATTAAACTGTGATGTAGGAACTGATGTATAATCCAAACCAAAGTTTGTTATTGAAACATCACCAACTGCACCAATTTTAGGAGCTACAGTAGAACATGCATATAGTTCTGCTCCAGCACCAGTAGAAGAAACAACTGTAACGGTAGGAGTCTTTAAGAATCCATTACCAGTATTGGTAATATTAACTTTTGTAATCTCACCAACTTCAGCAGCAACACTCAAGTCAACAAATGTTTGAGGTTCTAAGATAATCTGAGTACCATCTTCTAATACAAGGTTATCTAATTCACCTACAGTTTGTTCTTGTGTTGAAAAGAAAATATCTGCATCTTCCCTTAGAAGTTGTTTACCATCTTCCATGATAATATCACCAGTAAGGTCTTGTGTAGTACCTTCTTCTAGTGCATATTCTAGTGCAGTTTTTTCTGTTAATAGAAAACTACTATCTTCTAATACAATATTATCGCCATCTTCATTTGCAAGATATGAGTTTCCAAGTGTACCATCTTCCATTTCAAAATTATCATTTTGAATTAGAAGTATATTTTGATTGTCTTCCGTAACAATTGAGTCTGGGAATGTATCTGGTTCTAAACTAATACCACCACCAACTACAGCAACTTTTGCAGTAAGACTTGCGCCCTCTGTTCCAGTTAAATTAAATTCTAGATTGTCGCCAATACTGTAACCACTACCACCATCTTCAATTAAAATTTCGTTTACTGAACCTGGCGATATAGATTCAATTCTTGCAGTTGCAGCATTATTACCACCAGCGCCAATAGTAACAGCGTCACCGATACTATAATAAGAGCCTCTGTTAGTAATAGACTGTCCTGTAACAATACCTTTTATGACACCAGAGATTTCTAAATCTTTTTCAGTATCAATTGAAGTAACAGTTTCGCCTTCTATAAAGTTTCCTACAATAGAATTTTCGTCTAAACTAAGTTCAGCAATATCAGTCGCACCTTCTCTAAACTTAATAACAGTTATAAGAATAGCAGTTGCACCTGATGTAGAACCAGTTATAAATTCTCCTATAGCAGATGTAAAATCAGAGTTTCCGTTTTCAGTTAGACGAATTACTTTATCTGTAGACCATTCACCATCTGATGAACGTAATAGATTATCTCTAGGATATAATATTTCTGGTTCTTCATTGAATAGAATTCTAAAGAACAACTTATGAGCATCAGCAGTACCTTTGGCTGCATACAAATCTTTAATACTCTTAATAAGTTTTCTTTTCTCCGTACCTTCTGCTAAGGTATTAGGAATGGATTCCATAAGGGAATCTCTGAACTTATCAAGGAAACTATAAACTGTGTTATCAACATCAGCATACTCTAACATCTGTTGAATATTTTGAACAGGGTTTGCACGATATGATACAACAGTTGTTGTTGCGCCAGAAGAAGAACCTGTTATTGTCTCACCAATTTCAAATCTTTGTTGAGATGTAATGAACAATCTATTGTTAGCATCAAAGTCATCAACAAGCACTCTTGCAGTTGCTTTAGATTTAGAACCTACAATAGTTTCTCCAGCTGTAAACTTACCAGCAGATGATTCAAGAACAACCTTCAGTTCTTGTTCATCAAGAATATAATTTTTTGATATTGTTTCTTCTACAACAAAATCATTAGAACCAGAAACAACTAATTCGCCAGATTCTAAAAATTCATAATAGTATTTTAAGAATAAAGAAAATACAGGATGATCCGCCTTGATAAATCCAGGCAGTTGGTCTTGTATGTGTGGCGATACTTTATTTTTTAAAGTTGGACTAGTCATCTAAAAACCTTACTAGTATGTGTTCTGAGTCGTTGTATATCCTGTACCAGCAGTAGAACCGCCAGATACAATAATATCAACAGAACCATCAACAGAAACATTTCCCATATCAATTTCTAATAGTTGATTTCTTACAGATACAATATCATTAGAAGCAGGAAGCATATCAATTGATATTGCATTTCCAACTACAGAAGTAATATTCAAATCAGTAAGAACAACCTTACCAGTTGCATAGTCAATAGTACCAGCTGTAGAATCAACATATGTTCTGGTAGTTCCACCAACTAGATAGTAAGTTCTAATGTTACCATTACCATCATCATCAAGGAATAGGGTATTAGTGTTTGAAGAAATAGTAAATCCAGTAGAAGATGTAATCCCACCCATAGCACTATTGTGTCCAGTGTGTGGATTATATAAAGGATTATTAAAGTCGATAACATATTGTGTAACCGTATTTAATACAGGAACTAAAGTTTTGTTAAGAGTTATTCTCGTTGTATTGGATAGGATTGATGTGTCTGTAGCATCAATCAGTCTTGAAAGTTTAGAGTGTCTAAACACAACATCAAAGTTTTGCAAGTCACTATTATTGTAATTAGTTATTGTTTGTCTAATTAAAGTTTCTAAGTCACCCACAGATTTTGTAGTTGTCTTACTATCAAATTTAAAATCAGTTCTTAATTTAATTTTAGTAACTTCTGGATTTACAAACGTAGGACGGATTGAAGCAACATTGTATTTCTTCAAGTCTTCTGCAATACTATTCTTTTGAGCTTGAGTCAAGTCAACTCCAGACTTTGTTCTTACAGATAGAAACACCTGTCCGTAAATGGGTGGATCATTATCTTCACCACCCCATACTTGAACTGATTTAGTTCCAGCATATACTTGAGGAAGAATTGTTTTATAATCCTGTGTAGTTACTGCTCTACCCTGAGATGAATAATCTAGGGGAGCATTAAATTTAATAGAAGAGATTGTTTCTGGTTCTGCACCACCACGTGCTGTAATTAATGTTGCGACAGTTACATCTGTTTCACCATCTACTGATGTTGTAGAAAATACACTTGCATTATTAGCTTTTGTTTTATTTGTCACAACATATTGTAACTGAACAATATTACCATTTGAAATAGAACTACCAACAACACCATCTCCAAAATAGATTTCAAACTTCCCATCAGAACCTTCTTGAATAAAATAAACCTTAGCGCCTGATGTTACTTGAGTAATATCAGTTGCAAGTTTATATACGGTAGTTGTCAAATCACTGGAGGAATTTTGTACAGAAACATTTAGTGTTGTTGTGTCTGCACGAACATCTGAAATAACAAACCTCTGTTCAATATTATTTAAATCAACTGTATATCTAGATGTAATAAGAGTTCCTTCATAAATTGGAACATTATTAAATCTCATAATTCCATTTATGGGCGTCACTGACAAATCTTCATTTGTTACAAATCCAAATGTACTACCATCTACCTTAGTGGTAAATCTTGTTCCTTTAGCAAGAGTTGCACTTACAGCTGTAGAAGAGTTTAAAGTAACATCAACATAAGCAACTGGAGCACGAGAAGAACGTGGAGTGTATCCTAATTTCTTTGCATGAGATACTACTGAGGAACGAAGAGTTGCGCTGTCTAAGAAAGCTTCATTCATTGCGAAGTTAGCATTCATTGCAAGGTAATGTGTGTTGTACGCCAACAAATCAATAATCTGAGACAAACCAGAACCTTCGAAGTTATAGTCTGTAAACTCATTCTGGTTTTTCATGTATGTCTTTAGATTATCTTTAATTAAATCAAAATCTAATTCTGTGACTTGAAGTTTTTTTGCCATAGTAGTTACCTTAATCTCTCTAATTCTATTTCCATCTCAACAAGCCCTTCTGGAGAATTGATAAGATAAAATTCAATAATAACATTATATCCATTCCTATCAATATTGGCGTCTACCCTTACAGAAGACAACTCGACTCTTGGTTCATTGTTTACAATACACTCTTCAATATATATTGATAAAGTTTCAGCAGTTGCTGCATCAACAGGTTCAAACAATGTTTTACGAATATTAGAACCAATCTCAGGATGAAAGGGACGTTCAAAAAAGTCGGTATTAATAAGATTACGCACACTTCTTTTTACTGCATCAGCGTCAATCAGACTAGCAATATCTCCTGTGATGGGGTGTCTAGTAAAAGACAAACTAACATCCTTATATTTTCTAGTTGCTCTAGATGGTGTTGCAGTTGCATCCGTAAATGATTGTGGGGTCAGTGCCATTCAAATCTCCTTACTTCTATTTATAACGAAAGTTAGAGATTAACGAACTCTCTATTAGCAATATGATTCTCTTCGATCTCTTCTTTAGATTGTCCGTGATATGCGACTGCATGGTGTTCTGCAATCATACTTTCATTTAAAATACTTCCATCTTCCATTTTAAACTGTCCAAGTATTCTACCATACTTACCCTTACCATCTTTAACAGTGACAAGTGTTTGAGTCGAACCAACAGGCATACGATCTGTCACATACTTCTTAGCTGCAAGTCCATACTTCTTTTCTTCTAAGTCTCTTGTCCTAGACTCTGGAGTATCAATACCAAAGAAGCGTATTCTCTGTTTCTTTAACCAAACTCCAAATCCCAAATCAATATCAACGTCTGTCGTGTCACCATCAATTACTTTAACTATCTTGCACTTATATTCGTACATTTATTTCTCCTTAACCAGCGGAAACATTTCCGCTGCCTGCTGTCATAGCACCAGCATCAGCTGCATCTCCAACTCTTCCTATTGCAATTCCATTTACACTCACCGTACCAGAACCAGCATTTAATGTCTCAACATGATCTGGACATGCTGGTGGGTTATGCGAATGTGATACTGTAGGAGCGCCAATAACTATTATATTTATACCGTTAGCTTTAACAGTTCCGTCTGTATTAGATGTATCAATAGTCGTGGATGCAGTACATCCATGTCCAGTATCTAATGCATCTCCTTCTCTACATACTGCCGGCATATCTTTCTCCTATGCTAACTGGTAGAATTTACCAGTATCCTTATATCTTCTATGGTTGTACATTGTAAATATCATTGCACGATTGCCCGCATCTTTACATGAGATATGAATCCAAGGAAGTCCAGAGCCTGTGTTTTTATATTCTAGAATTAATTGATCGTGCGGAATATTTTCTCTAATCCATTGGACTCTAGTGTAGTACTCTCTCTTTGCAACGCCAGGGAATTGTATATCTGCAGCCTCTCCAACATTATGTTGACTTCCTGTAGACTTTCCTCTATATGCATTTGTAACAATCATATCTGGATATTGATCTTTGATTGGATCGAGAACATGTATCGCAAGAGTTTTAAGTTTGTCAATAATTTGTTTCTGAGTAAATCCTTTGTTACCACCCTTTTGTATTTTTGTTTTCGCAACAACAGAGTTCTTGGATAACTGTCCTAGTGTAAAGTGTTTTGATAGTGGAAGAGAATAGTTTACTCCACCAGTAACATCACCAGCACCATCATACTTAAAGTCCGCCTGTGCAACTTCAAGTGCGGCAGTATCAGCAGCTGCTTCTGGTTCAGCAGAGAATGCAGAACCTTCTTCACCATGTTCTTCACCTTCATCTGGTACACGAGGAAGAGACACCGCTTGTCTAGAAGCACCACTCGTATTAATTTTTCCTGTCAATGCATTGTATGAATAATCAGAGAATGAGGTTGGTAAAATTTGCCCAGACTCAATAGCTGCTTTAATTTCTGCCTCGCTTTTTTCTTCATCATCAGAAGCAAAGAATTCACCTGCCTCTGGCAAATCTAAGAAAGGTTTCTCTTCTAATACTTCTGCTTCTTTAGGAGCATCAATCTTACTAGCAAATCCATCTGTGTCATACTCTTCATCATCAATACTGAATGGTAAAATACCAGTTGCGATATCCCCTGTATCCATAAACGTAACTTCTGGTGCGTATCCATCTCCAGCTGGTGGGGAAGGTTTTGCACGAGGAACGATTGGAACAACAGCAGTAATAGTTGCGGCACTTCTTCCAGAAGTATTCAAGTCAACAGTCGAACCATCTATATTCATAGCAGCGCCTGAACCAATATTTAATGCTGCAGCAGTATCAACTTTCATTGCACCAGTAGACGCAAGTTCATAAGTCGCCTCTGTGTGGAATGATGTTGCACCTTTAATTGTTGTCGCAAATGTTCCTTCCGCCAACATACCTACATTACCTGTGATGTTGGTAGAAAGGTTTCCTTTAATGTCCGTAAGTGAATCCCCATCAACAACCATATCATAATTACCAAGCACTGCATTCGTAAAGTTTGCAGCGGTAATGATTTGCATATCACCTTGGGATTGTTGTAAGAACTTTCCAACAGACTGCTGTGTCATTGTAGTCTGTGCAGTCATCTCTATTGATTCGTTTGCGAACATGCGGATATTCTTGCCCGCATGGAAGTCAATGTTCTGTCCTACGTTAAACTTTAGATGTTCATCAACTTGTGCATCCATACTACCACGCACATATAGAGAAGCATCACCATCAACGAATACTTTCATATTACCACGAACACGAACAGACTTATTGTTGTGTACGATTTCAAATCCATCACCGACAATCTTAGTTACCTTAGTGCCGTCTGGATGTACTTCATAGAAAGTTCCAGAACGATGATACTCGTGAATACGTTCTGCGCCTGGCGTATCATCAAACTCTTGGATGTGTCCACTCTCTGTTTCCTTTACATGATTAAAAGGATATTGAGCATTGTAAGATGACTTTGGTTCGCCCGTTAAGTCATCCACACCATCCGTCTTAGCTTTGTTAACTGGATGTTGATTTCTTTGATCGTTTACTGCAAGTCGGTTAGTATCTGCCTCATTTACTCTACGAGGATAGAACCCATTAGGATCACTAAACCCCTTTAGATTATTTGTTTTAGAAACAATGACTTCTACTTCCGCACCTTCTCTTGGAGCTTCATCAAATACAACCTTACCTGATTCAATCTTATATGACATTATGCAACTCCCTTTTCAGCAAGATAATCTTTGAGTGATATCGTACCGTTCTTTAGTCTATTGTCAACACCCTTTGGAAATTGTTCTGGATAGAAGTGTCCACTGTCGCCAGAGATATCATTCTTCAATCCTGCTTTTGCAAAAGAAGAACGTGCCACTTGAGTATAGTTTTGATCTCCTCTACTACCATTATCATATACACCATCAACATAGATAGTCAAGTCAATAGCAGACGCATAGTTGTGCCATGAGTTGCCAGGGCGTGCTGCTTTAGGCCCACCCGCTTGGTGTTTACGATATAGTTCTAGTTGTTTCGAATTACTTCTGTATGAGAAAGCGATGTTACAATCCATGTTTGGGTTATCATCTAAGAATGCATTGATACCATCAACAAACTTCTTTCTAAGTTCTGGTGTAATTTGATTAACCTTAGACGCAAGACTTTCTTTAAATCTAGACCTTCCGAAATTAGATGATTCAACTCTTTCACCCTCACCATAATATTCGTCTGGTGGCACCTCAACATTGTTTGGAGATTCGGGCGGATTGTTTGTAGCACGTTGTACTACACCATCAATCTTAACAAGGACTGTAGAGTCAGTTGCATCAGCTGGTGTAGAGAATTCTGTAGTAGAACCATCTGCTACATTCATGGATTCAGATATTTCTGGTGGTGGAAGTGATTGGTTTGGAGAGAAGTCATGTGGAGATGCACCAGAAGGAGCTGCAGCTGCAGAAGTGATGCCAGGAATTGTTCCTAGTACCATAGGTTCTTGCATGAAGTCTGGATCACGCCAGAAACCAATAACCCAACTTCCTTCAATCGGGCCTGTGGGCGAACTACCGATACCACCAGCAGAAGCAGAGTTCGCTGGTTGAACACATAACGCCCAAGGTAAATCTACCGTAGGAAGTTTTGTTTTATCTTCAGTATGATATCCATACACACGAGCTCGTACACGCCCAAGTGCCATTGGATCATTTCTATCTTCTACTACACCAAACCACCAAACGAATCCGTCACGGCCAGCGAAGAAAGTATTGTCAGTAATCGCCATCTTATAATCTCCTTACAGGTATTTATAATGAAACAGCAGAAGCATATGTGTGTTATTGAAGACACACATTCATACTAATAAATTTACCTCTTGTCAAAATATTGTATATGTGGTATAAGTAAAGATGTGAAAAGAAATCACATAGTATATTAAAAGGAAATCCTAAAATGAAAACGACTCTAATCGCTGCAGCATTTGTTGTTGCAGGCACACCACTATTGGCTGAAGGTTTAACTTTCGGCGGCGAAGTAGATTCTGAATACAAAGTAGATGCAGAATCAATGACAGTAACATTGACACCAGAAGTAAATTACGGAATGGGTAAATGGAACTTTGAAGCAAGTACAGACATTTCTGTATACAACAACAAGTCAGTTGCTGACTCAGACTTTGTATTGTTTGACGCACTAGACAATGGTACACATCCAGCACTAGACTTTGAAGTCACATACGGATTGCGTGACAATCTAGAATTGTCTGCTGGTTCTTCATGGGACTTGAATGCAGGCAAACGAGGTGAAGTTACTATCGGTGCATCATTTAGTTTCTAAGTATGAAACATTTTACATAAAAAAAAGGAAAGGCAATAATTGCCCTTCCTACACTTGAGTTCCTATTGAACCAGTAATAGAAGTCATCTTCTTAAAGATAACATCCAAACCATTCTCACATAAATGACCTTGTACCGTATCACCTTCACGAGTGATGCCTGGCAACTCTACTTGTTGCTTACCGTCAAAGATTGCAATCTCATACAATCCATTCTTACCACCGTAAGACATACTATGACTCACTACAGATACTTCATACTTACCAAACTTTACGATGGCTTGAACACCATCATAGAGTTTTTCGAATTTTAGTTTTTCAAATTTCATTTCAGTTCTCCTTTAGACCGTTGACCGCATTTCTTTAATGAGGTGATTCTTATCACGCATCGCAGCCATTCGGTTGTATCCCTCTAACCATTTCAGAGGAGACATAATGTTTTGCGATACGGACATCTTGAGTTTACGAGAGCGAAACTCTTTCTTTAGATCTTTCGCCATTTGAGTTCCCAGAAACCGTGAGACAAGTTTCACCAAGTCAACACGAAACCCTACATCGTGATGCATATTCCCAGCAGTGTGGGCGAGTTCGTGGAGTATGGTGTACTTGTTTGTACCGCAGTTTGGACGCAGAGAGACTACACCGTTGTATCCCGCTGTACCCGCTACACGAGGACTAGAAGACGCTTTCATAAAACGCAGAGTAGGAGTCTTCCGACCATTACTACCGCATAGGTTCTGATACGTCTTAGACTTGATGATGCGTTTGAAGTACCGTGTGGTTTCCTTCTCTGATAAGTTTACTGAACTATCTGGATACTTACGCTGTACTGCAAACTCCGCTGAGTAAACCTTAGAACGACCACTGTCTACACCTGATGCCTGCAAACGTCCTGTACGAATTGCACGAGACTTCTTTGCAAAGTAATTCGCATACTTGTTTGCAAGGTCATTATTCATTACACCAGTAGCGAGTGCAGCTTGATATGCGTCTGTTGAACTATACATTATACATTCTCCGTCATTGCGTATTGTGGAACGGTAAACATGTTATCAAACATCCCTACCTCATCGAAACCATTGAGAACCATTCCTTCGAATGCATCCCCACCTTTCTCATAGACAACTAAGTCGCCTTTAATGAAACCTTGGTAAGAACCAATCTCAATGTCAGTGACTTTCATCTTCATTTCTACACCGTGGTATGTCTGTTCAATAATCATAATCAACTCTCTTTCTCTATCTTATGTAGCCATTGTACTTGATCTCATAACAAATGTCAAGCACTTTCTTCAAAATAAAATGTAATAAAAACAATGACTTAGAAATTATTTTCAGATTTTTTTATTATTAGGGTAGTGAAATTGCATGGCGCTCAGTTTTGGGGGTGGCCATCTATGCAAAGAAGAACCGTAATAGAGATATACCTAACATGAATGTCAATACACCATTCAGAAGTATCATCGCCCTGTCATGCCATAGATAACCCACAGCGAACCATCCGATAGTCCCAATGAAAGAGAACGCTACATCATATATCACAGGTACTTCAGTGACGCTACGACATGCTACTGCAATCAGAATAAAGAAAGAAGACGCCCACTTGACATACCAATCCAAGGTATGCATAGGAGTAATCTTCTTGTAAACCCTTGTGGAGTTTAGTTCTTTGATCTTGTCATTGAGTTTTTGCATGATGAAATAGTTTTCTGTATCTTTATTGCATTTATAGATTAGATTTGCCGAGCCAGTTCTAAGGGGGCCATTATACCATACTCTGATGGTAATGTCAAGAGGCATGCAGTGATATTTCTATCCTAACCCATACGGGCGCCAGTCGCCTCTCTACCTGTTCAGAAGTGTTCTACTTGTCCCTCTTGTCCACGCATCTCTAAGATAACGTAAGGCACACTCAGACTCATAGTCACCTTGCCTGCCCAATCACAAGCGTCTTCCCATGACACGAAGTTCATCTTCTCTGTAATGGTTAACCCTTCTATGATACCAGACAATCCGTACTTGTCAAACTCTACTTGATATCCCATACCTAAGTAATCCTTCTTTAATGTTTCGAGCATCTCAATACTATCCAT
>UEXM01000169.1_pt1 | contig 72161 bp, 45 predicted proteins | sample 1796661 | NCBI WGS metagenome assembly UEXM01 (sample SAMEA4772469, study PRJEB27181) | metagenome | reverse complement strand
TATACTTGCTCTTGCTCTAGCAGTTGTGTGGTATAAATTTGTAGAACCTTCGCTTAGTGCGTCAGTATCAAATGGTGTTAAAGTTACAGTTGGTGTTAGTGTTCCAGCACTATCGTTGTATGAAAAAGATATGCCTGTTCCGTTTTGTACTAACGCACTAACTCTATCGTCAACTCGTTCATTAGTAAAGTATAAATTTGTGGAACCTTCTGAAACTGTATCAGTATCGCCTTGTGTATATGTTAATACACCAGTACTGCTATTGTAACTTAATTGTGTTGAACTTTCACTGATACTTGCTCTTGCTCTAGCATCGGTATAATATAAATTGTTTGACCCTTCTGATAGACTATCTGTAGTAATGCCATTAAACAGACTTGAGGACATATTTCCGGTAAATTGGAACTCTCCAGATGAACCGTTAGTGACCCATTTTATTTCACCATTACTACCACCGTTGCGTCTAAAAACTAATGTAGAGTTTGTTGCAGATTGATCGGCATTAACAATTATTTGATCATCATTGACCCTAAGTTCATTTGTACTGCTTATAGTAGTATTACCACTAAAGTCAATACTTCCCTGGGATCTAATTATATGTTTCTTGTCTGCCATTTATACTCCACACTATGATAGGTTGCTTTAACATATTTATCAAAATAGTCAAATAATTGCGGAGTCAAAAAAAAGCACCTCCCGAAGGAAGTGCTTTAATCTGTTTCTTGTAAGAGTTCTTACTTGAATGAAACGTTTGCTAATGCAATTTCACCTAAGTAGTCAGCCGCGTTACCAAGAGATGATGCTGTATTAGTCAACTCAATGTAACCGTATCTTGTCATAAATGACACTACTGGTTCAAATGTAGCAGGATCCATAACTGGTCCTGTGCTCATTAACGGAATGTAAGGACAGTAGAATGCTGGAGCATCTGTTTCAGATGAACCTTTATATCCTACTAGTACTGACGTGTTATCTGCCGCATAATTGTCAACAAATACTTTAACAGTACCGTTTAAAGTTCCAACAAACTTACTGTTTACTGGTGCTTCAAATGGACCTTCTGTACTTCTAACAAAAGTTGAAGTAGTCGCTGATTGTAATATTGTTAAAGCCTGTGGACTTACAACAACATAGTTACCTGCGCCTCTTCTTGTTCTAGCGGCAATCAAGTTTGCAACTCTATTAATTAGAATCGCTAAGATTGCATGTCTTTCACCGATATACGTTTGTGTACCTGTGATTCCAGTGTTGAAATCTAATGTTTCGACTGTTGGAGCAAGTGCTCTTAACTTCGCTAACATCTCTTGATCGATTTCTACCGCAATTTCTTGTGCTAAGGCTTGCATAATTTCTGCCTCTACATCAACACCGTGCATTGCGTTTGCGTCTTGTGCACTCTCAAAAGTCCATCTTGCTGATAGACGTCTTGATTTTGCTTCGACTGTTTGTTTTAAGATTTGGATAGACATTTTGCTTCCTGCAGTTCCTTCACTTGCCGCAGTTGCATCAGGTGTTCCTGAATATGCTGTTGCTAATGCGAAAGGACTTAAAGCCTCTTGTCCCGCTGTCACAGAGTCTTTAGTCTCTGCGTATCTAACTCTTAATGTGTGGATCTGTCCTACAGGTCCACTCATTGGTTGCACACCAAGTAATTCGTTGGCGATCAATGAAGGCATAACCCTTCTAATAAGAGGTAACATAACCTTGTTTAAAGAGGCAATGTTTCCGCTCATTGTTGAACCTGCAGACGCGGCTTCTTGTAATTGAACTTTTGCGTTCTCAAGAATCACATCCATAGTGCTCTTTTTTGATCCTTGTAAACCTTCTAGTAAGGCTTCCTTGGTTGCGGACCAATTTGATTCAAATAATGCTTCTGCCATTATATTCTCCTATTATTTAAGTCCGGCTAGTTTTCTTAACTCATCGATCTCTACGACTGATGAATCAACTATTTCTTCATTGGTGGAGCCGGTCTGCCCGTCCAACGATCTATTACCAGTGTGTTCTGATGTCACTGATTCATTGATAACTGCTTTCTTAGTTCTAACTGAAACTTCTTCGTTTATTACACTTGGAAGGTACTTGTTAAATGATTCTTCAAGTTTTTCTGTTTTAACTGTTTCTAGCAGTTCTGTCATTAATTCTTTCTTGTCCTTACTTAAAGGGGCAAGTAAGTCTGTCATGACCTTTGTTCTTGTTGCTCTATCCTCTGAAATTCTGAGTTTAGATTCAACTAATTTTTTATCTTCTGCAATTTTTTCAGCACTAACTTTAGCATTACTAATTTCACCTTTCAGTGATGTTAATTCTGCTTTGAGTTTTCTTACTTCAGTATTTTCATTTAAATACGAAGTTCCGTACTCACTTGCCATTGCTTCGAAAATTCTTCTGCCGAATTCGTTTTCACGAGCCTTAGTTATATCTTCTTTGAATTGAGAAACTTCGTTTTTCAATGCTGAAGATATGGTTGCTTCAACCTTATCTGCCGCTCTTCTAATAAATTCTTTTTTAGCATCTGCTAATTGAGTTCTTCCTTCACGGACTAACTGAACTTTCTTTTCAGCCAATTCACGTTTGTCTGCGTGGAATTCCTTAATTTCGTCTGCTACTGCTTCTAAAACAAAGTTTTCAAGTTTAGCAAAGTTTTCACTTTGTGCTGTTCTATCCGCTTTTAATTCAGTAACTTCTGATGCTAATGTTTCTGTGATGAACTTGTTAAGGACGTTAGCATGTTCGCTAACAGCCTTTTTATAGTTTACTCTTTCGGCTACAGTTGCCTTCTTATCTTCGGCCAATTCTGCTAACTCGTCTGTTAGAGATTCAGTAATAAATTTGTCCATGGCTTCAACAACTTGTTGTTTGTCATGTTCAAATCTTTGTGAAAATTCTTCTCTAAGTTCTGCAGTTAACTGGTCTTTGGCTTCAGCAAGGCGTGATTCCCATGCCTCTTGAATTGAAATCTTAACGTCTTCTGATAAGTTTCCAGATTCTAAAAGGTCATTAAATGTGGTTGTTTCCGCCATTTGCTATCTCCTATTTGAGTTCTAATTCACGTATGAAGGATTCCATCATACGAGCAAGGTGTATTTCTGCTTTTTTATCGTGTGTGACTGCACTAGCCATCTCATGGATAGCCGCGCCGCCTCTCATATTAAATAAACTTTCATAGATCGCTTTAGGGTAGGCGTCAGGGGCACTTGGTTGTGCTACTATATCAACGGTTACTATGTCAAAATCACTAACTCTACCACTTTCATTTACATTACCACTTCCTCGGCTACTTACACCTAGTTTAGCGCCTCCTTTTAGTAATGCTTCAGCAATCTTACCCATCGGAGTATCCAATAGTTTAAGTTTGCCATATCCATTTGAGCCTTCGACTCGCATTTCTGATATCATATGACTGACACGATCTAAATTTATCTGCAATTCTGTTGGATGATCTAATTCGCCAAGTACAGTTTCGCCACCTGTTAGCCTTTTTCCAATTGATTCAACTGCTGTAACAATTTCATCTTTTGGATAAACTCTACCATTCTGGTTTTTAACTTCGCCTTGAATGAACAAACCGCTCATACATAAATCTTTTCCATCCTTAGAGGATTCTACTATGATTTCTGCATCTGCTGGGTTATAATATTCAAATAACTGTCTTGCCATCTTAATCTCCTTAAATTATATTAAGTTAATTACTTAACTTTTCCTGCTATTGGACTTTCTGACTTCTCACTAGCAACTTTTGGTGCTGGAGCAGATTTTGGTTTTTCACCTATGTTATCACTTGCTGGATTATCTTTAGGTGCGTCTCCGCCTTTCTTGCCTTCGCTACCGTCATTACCAAATAAAGATTTTTCATCTGATCCGAAATTTTCTTTCTTTGGGAATTTTGGTGATGCTGTGTGGTCGCCACTTGCGTCGTTTTTAGCACTTTGAGGCTTACTAAAAGTAGTTGCTTCTTCTACAACTTCTTCTTCAACTTCTTCGTCAAGGTCGATTTCTTCTTCAAAAGATTCCATTTCCATTTCATCTTCTAAATCTGCTTCTGCGTCAGCAACTTCTTCGTCGCCTTCTTCGTCGCCCATTAACTTTTCAAACTCTGCTTTTAATTCGTCAAGTTGTGCTTCAAGGTCGTCAACTCTATCTTCGACTTCCTCTTCGCCTTCTTCTGAATCCATTTCACCGTCAATTTCCATTTCAGGTTCCATTTCGTCTTCTTCTTCATTAACGCCGCTTTCGTCTGCGCCAACGTTTGCTTCTATTTCATCATAGAAGTCTTCACTTGGTGATCCGCCTACAGTTTCTTCAACAGGCTCTTCTTCTGATTCTTCAGCCTCTTCAACTGCGTCTTCATCGGATTCTTCTGCTTCTTCAACTGTTTCGTCGGATGCTACTTCTTCAATTGCTTCTTCCAAAGCATCTTCGTCTAAAAGACTTTCATAGATATCTCTACTCTTCTCAACCATAAACCCATGTAATAATTCAGTGGCTTTGGCCTCGTCTTCTGCTAGAAGATGTTCTAGAACTTGCTCTAGTACACTTTTGTTCTCTGACATAGTAACTCTCCTATATTTTTTGTATAACAGACACTCGATCTGATATATCGTATTTTTATTTACTTAATATGTGCTGTTTTATTCTAATAACGGTGTTTTTTGAAGTGATTTTTGACTATTATAGTTATAACTGTCTTTTATGCACTTCGTCTAGTATATGTTCTGCGTATATAGAGTGTGCGTATGGACTGTTATGATGGCTTACAGGATAGTGTGTTGTTATATTACCTGCCTCATCCTCCATTTCTGGATTGAATTGAGCATAGTATCCTGCGCCATTTTCTAAGTAATATTTATCAGGAACGAAGTCCCAGTTAAAACTGTCTATATGGTGATGGTCCTCTATTAAACCCGTTTTATCAAACTCAGCATATTCAAAAGTATTAGGTGAGAATAAAAACGGTACTTCATGTTTTATGATGCTTAAAAGACCACTTTGTAATACATAATAGTCATTGTGTGCTTTGATGTTTTCGTCAAACACATAATACGCATAGTCTTTTAATGCGTTTATTCTATCTTTGTCAATATGTTGATAACGGCGTGCTTCTTGGCTGATTACAGTATAAATGCTGTCACACCAAATTTGTGGGTCATATGTTTTGTCAAAATTAATGTGATGTTCGTGATCAAAGTGATCCCAATCAAAATCACCAAAGCATATTTGATCGTATGCTTTGTTATGATCGTATTTGTTATCTAGTTCTTTTAGGATTTCAAATCTATTAACACCTGTAGCATTAATAATCATTAGATCCGGGTCAAGGTGTTTTAAAGCATAGTCTATTTGTAACCTTATACCAAAGTTACTCATACCGCATCTTGCTAGATTGATATAATTGTAACCAAGTTTTTTTGCTACCAAATAGCCATATTCAAAATTGGGATATACAGGGTCACGGCTACTCCAACTGCAACCGCAGACAACAAGGGTCTTCATTTAGTTACAGTAAGCCGCCGCCAGTGTCGTCGCCTGCTGGCTTTCTGTACATTTGCTGAGCAAGTTTCTTATGTTTTTCTGATTCTAGTTTTTTTAGTGCTCTAATCTTTCTAAGTTTTCCAACTTCTTCAAGACTTAACATTTTTTTTCTTGTATCAGTTTTATGACGTTGTTGAATCTCGTCATGTGCTGGTTCGTAAAATTCCATTATCTTCATTATACTTCTGGGCCTCCTCCTAATGTATTTAGTTCATCTAAGCCTGCTTCGTTGCCGCCTGCCATATCTCCGCCTAAGCCAGGTTCAGCCGCACCCATATCAATAGGTGCTACACTAACATCGCCGGCTGGTTGAGGCCTTACGCCTACTTGACGTAAGTCCGAAGATGTAGTATCTGCTTCGATATCATCTGCGTCATACCCGTTTTCTTCTTGCCATAATGTTTCGTTTCTAGCAATTTCGTCTTCTGTTAATCCTAAGTACTTTTTAAGTTTAAATTGTGTGGATAAGTAAGGTATACCTTCAAGTGCTCCAAACAATTGAGTTCTTGCTTGATCTAATTCCAGTTCTCTGTAAGAACTAAAGTTTTGCGGATCAGTAAATGATATATCAAATAAACTGTTGTCTACTTCAATGCCACTTGCTTTTAAGAACACTTTGAATTCGTTGTTTAAACTTTTAATAATTTGTCTTTGTAATCTTTCGCAATACTTAGCAAATCTGTATTCTTGAATATATGCTACACCGACCTTGCCATCGTTAAATGGTGCCGATCCATCGTCTGGACCAGTAGGCAAGTAACTGCTTGGTATTCTTAATCCTCTAATAAGTTTATTATTAAAGAATTTCAAATCATCAATTTCGCCTAAGTTATCACCACCCGGTAGTGTATCAACTTTAGAACCTCTGCCGTCGGCTGTTTGAGCAAAGAAGTAATCTTCTAACATACTCATAGGATTGTAACTGCTGTCTGCTACGTTTTGACCACCGCCTGTTTTATTAGGTATACGTTTTTGTTGTACTTCGTACTTAACACGTTCTAAGTATTGTTGTGCTTTGTGTGGTGGCATATTACCTACATCAATAAAGAACACACGTCTTTCCGGTGCTCTGTGTACTCTGTAAATAATAATAGCATCTTCTAATAATTCTTTTTGTTTGAAAATTTTAAACACAGGATCTAATATGCTGTTACCAAAAGGCCATGTTGTTTCCATGCCTTCGCTCATGCTTATGTGTAATACATGCTGAGCATCAATTGGTACTGCGTTATTCGAGTCAGGACCGTAACCCGAACTACTACTCTTAAATCCAGTACTGGCTTGCGGGTTAGTGTAGTCACTCATTATAGCACCTGAACCATATGGTCTTTGTGAACTAGGCGAAACACTGGTTGCCGCTAAATCTTTTAAATGTAGATCTAAATTTTTAATAAAGTATTGTTCGATCTTTTTACCATTACTTTCGTTTACTAAAACCTTTTCAATTTGGTACGGATCTACCCAGTATAGTTTTTTAGTTTCTGGGTCTCTGATATAAACTTGGTCGCCGTATTTAACAGTACTGCGGAACATTTTAAAAATACGTCTTGGTAATTCATTAAGTTTACACCATCTTTGTAAACTCTGTTGTATAATTTTTACTTCAGGTGAACTAGGCTTATCATTATAATTAATAAGGAACGGCAGTTTTGTATCGTCATCTTCCTGTGTACAGAACTCTGATATAATATCTAGTGCCGCGTTTACTTCTAAGTCTCTATCCATTGCGTCATATTGATAGTAACGCATAACCCTATCTGGTGATCCTTGATAAACTTCAGGCAACCAACTGCTGTACCTACTGGCATACATATCAGCACTACCGGATTTGTCTCCGGCTACGCCTGACGGCAGTGCACTGTTTTCTATAGGGTTAAAGTATTTTTTCCAACTCATATCTATTATTCCAAGTTTTACATATTATATAATACTATATTTATCATATTGTGTCAACCTTGAGTAATAAACAGGTGTATGGTTAATAATGATTATTAACTGTGGTCTTCTATTCGCATTAGCAGTTTGTTCATTTGTGCCTTAAGATCGGCGGATTCTTGTGTCCCTATCTCTAATTTTTCAAATAGTTTATCGAGCATTCCTGGTGCCAATGTAGGCAATGATGCGTCATCGTGTCTTGGGTCGTCTTTTCTGTACCGGCCAAATAATTCAGCAAATTCGTCATTATCTATTTGAACTACTTGCTTTCCATTAATCTGTTCCTTTTTAAACATGTCTAAAAATTTCTCATTCTCTAAGAGGAGTGAATTAACTGTAGCGGCCGCTAATGGTTGTCTATAACTTGCTACTTCGCTTACAACACTATGCCTAAACCCGACCATATCCGTTGCGGTAAGAGATAATTTTTTTGCGCCAGCAACGGGTGTTTTACCATCAGATTTTAATGTTGGTGCTCTTCTACCGCCTTCTACCGTAGCAAATTTACCACTTGTTTCAAAAGAGGTATCGCCCGAGTATTCCATGATCCTTTCCATAACAGAAGGATCATATAACGCACTAAGTATCTTCTCTGCCGCTTTGTTATTGGCGTCGTCGCGGTCTAGAGCGATGTCTTGTAATTTGGTAAAATCAATTTTTCCATCGAAGCCAGTTATAAATGATTTAAAACTCTCCGGAGTCATTTTATTGCCGGACTTGTCAGTAAAGCCACTGTCATTAAATAAATCTGCAAAATCCTGATCTCTTTCCGCAAGACGGGCCATCATATCTTTCTTTACATCCTCGGGCATGTCCGGGTCAAAGACGTCGTTAAATACTTTACCCATGTTCTTGCCAAAATCAACCCAATCCAGTATCTCGCCCATGAAAACTTCTTCCCAAAATCCTCTTTTTAGTTGAGAAGCCCCCAAATTGGCTCCAGCATCTAACATTATATCTTCAGTCTTCTTAATATAATCTTGTTCCAACTGTTCCATCATATTGCTACCAAATATAGGATCAATTTCTAATGCTTCTCTAAAGTTGCCTTTTCTCAGGTGGACACCCATCATAGATTCCTTCATGAGCACACCACCTGACGATTCGTATATATTTGCGATAATGTCATCGAATAAATCTCTAAACATTTTAGCAATTGATTGGCCTATGGTGCCGGCTCGCAAACCATCACCTAATGCTGTGCCTACACGAGAAATCATATCTGCTACCATTATGTTTATTCTTGCTGTGGCATCTTCGCGGTCTTGAGCTTTTGAGTCTGGATCAAAGTAAGCCTCTACGGCCGCGGAAAGATTAGCAAAGAAATCACCTTCAAAGGCTTTACCAATCAATGGCAGGTTTACTAAAAACCTTTGTGTTTCTTCACCAAATTTCGCTACTACCATGGCCAAGTTAGCATCTTTTCCTGAAGGCACACCTAGCACACTCATTATAAAGTTTGGAACCATTGTTTCAAATGGTGCTTTTAATAAATCAAAGAATATTTTTGCCTGGGAACTTATAGTCGCCGCTGAATTAATTGTTAACGATTCTTTATTAATGGCGTCCATTAAACTTTTTCTTGCTCGTGCTTCACTGGCAAAATTCACTGCCTGAATTGCAGTTTGATTTCTTGTCATTAAGGCAAGCATTTTTGCCCTATCAAATTCTTCATCGCTGGTGTCTGCTAAAGATTCAATAATGCTAGTAATGCCATCGGCACTTAATTCTCCAGTTGACGCAATTTCGTCTCTGCCCATTCTAAACGCATCTACTAGTCCAGGGAATACAGTAACTAAATCAGTAAAACCTTGATCTAAACCAACAGCACCTGTTATCATGGCGTTAACCAAGGGTTCAGTTATGGAAGCACCAAAAGTTGGCGATAGTGCTACCATTCTCAATGATAAATCTCTTATACTTGTTTGTAGTGCTGATATACCATCGTCGCCTAGGTTTCGTGCCCTGGCGGCTATTAATGAGTTTGTTTCGTCGCTTAATTTAGACGCGGCATACAAGTTTTCTATACTCATACCTGCCGCCGCTCCAACTGTTTGTAATCGTTTCCCTACATATACTACATCTTCTGATAAACCTTTTCCAGCCATGTCTAGTCGCATACCTAACAATGACCTTATCGATATTTCTCTACCAAGTAGTTTTGTTATTTCTTCATTCTGGTAACCCATATCAAAAAAACCATCAGACGCATCTCTTACACTATTTCGTAAGTCAACAAATCCTTTTGTACCTAACACTCTGATTTCTTCGGAGTTATCGCGTAATGCGTCAAGAAATTCCGATAGGCCTAGACCTGCTCTAGCGGCCTGTTTTGCTACATTAACTGCTGATTCAGTAAATGAGCCAACAAGCATACCTGTGCCGTCACGCAGACCTTTATTTAACAAATTAAATGCTTTGAAAAACTCTCTGATGGTAAAACCAGCAAAAGTAGTCATTACACCAAGTATTCCTTTTACTACTCCAGCAAGTGCGCCAACAACCCTGAAAAGACCGTTGACCATCTTAGCAACTGGATTTACTTTTGATGCCAAATCAAGTAGACTGCCGTCTCCTTGCTTGTCGCTGTTATTTCCGTTCTTAGTTAAATCAAGTAGTTCTTTAATACCCTGAGCATTGGAAAATAATGCTTTAGCAGTATCTTCTTGTGCTTTTTGAGTTTTGTTCTGATTTTGTTTCTGGTTTTTATCCTCTTGTTTTTTATTCTTAGTAGTTTCCTTTTGCTTACTATTCAAATCTTTCAAGAGTTTATAATTACCTTTTAAAGCATTAGAAACAGCAGTTTCCATATTCTTAGGAAGATTACCAAACTCCTTATTCATAGTTCGGAGTTGTGTTAGCATTTTAGCCTGTGTGGCTTCTCTTGCCCAACCTGGCAGGTCGATACTAAAGTTACCGTCTGGTCCTACACCGTTATATGTTGTTAATTGATCGTTTGCCATTCACTTTCCTATTAAGTATGTGCTTTATGATCGATAAATAGTCTTACAAGAGCATTTATCGACACAGTAGTATTTATCGATAAAATTAAAATATGCTATAATGGAGTTAAAATGACAAACAAACAAGCACTTAAAGACTTTTATAGGTCCCCTAAGTTATACATACAGTTGCCGTCGGGCGGTAAATTTTATGACGATGACGTTATTGATTGGCCGGAAAGCGGCGAATTACCTGTATTAGCAATGACACCAAAAGACGAACTTATCGTCAGAAACCCTGACGCATTACTTAATGGTGATGCTGTTCTCAAAGTCATCGAAAGTTGTGTACCAACTATTAAAAAACCTGCGGAAATTATTGCGCCGGATATGGAGTTAATTTTAGTAGCAGTAAGAGCCGCTTCTGAAAAAGATCGCACATTAACAGTAGATCGTGATTGTCCAGAATGTGGGCATGAAAATTCATTTGATATGGATCTTGGTCTTGCTGTACAAGACTTTGAAGAAATTAAATCATTAAGCGAATTTACATTATCAAATGGTTTGGAAATTGGAATACGTCCAGCAAATTATTTGTATAGTATTAAAACTGCCAAAGCAATGCTGGAACAAGCAAATAAATTGGCTAAAATAAGCAATGAGGATTTTGAAAGCGAAGACGAAAGAATTGCTGATATTGGTATTGCTTTTGAAAAATTAGCACAATTTAATTACGGTGTACTTGTAAACAGTATTAGATATATTAAAATACCAGATAGTGATGTGGTAGTTGATGAATACGAAGAGATTGTCGACTTTGTAGACAACATTGAATCAACATTAGGCAAAGAAATTGATAATGCTGTTAGCAGTATTAATAATGGTGGTATTAATAAAGTACACAAAACAGCATGTGCCGAGTGCAACGCAGAATACGAAGTACCAATTGACTTCGACCCAGTAACTTTTTTCTTAACTTCCTAGATAGAGCAGAGCCTGAAGATATCAGGAACTACCTAGGAGCCTTAAAAGAGCAATCTAAAGCGATCACAAAGAATGTGTTCGAATTAGTTATTTTCAGCGAAGGCTCCGTACGAATGGAAGATGCTTGGGGCATCGATTCCGAAGATAGATTATTACTAATAGAAACATTTGAAGAGTATGTAGCGGCAAAGAATCCGGGCGGTAAAAATCAAATGAAACAAGAACAAATGTAATTACAAGTATGTATCGACAAGTATATTGCTGTTAAGATACATAATATACCCCTTATAATCCTGTTTAACGTTATTTAAATGCTCTAAATCCATTGAGTTAACCTGAGCATATATACTCCTAACCTCTTTGTTATCGGTTAAATTAACGACTTTTTTCAGGTATTTTACTGCTTTTATATATGAATGTGTGCTCTGTACCTTGTATTTGGTACGATCATATAAAGGTATTTGTTCACCATCCTGTATGTGTAGCAATGCGTGGTTTATATTCCTGTGTAACACCAGTTTCATTTCATCGGCCTCACTTAAAACCATGCCTAAGACTGCGTATAAGTCGTTGTAAGCGGTGTTCATCAGTATGCGGCATACATGTTCCAGGCTACCAATAGCACTTGCTGTAAGCACTCTATTATACAGTTGAAACCAAGATAGTATCTGTGTGTTGTTGTACATTGTGTCGAGGCTTAGTACATACCGCTCCGGCCCAAAATTTCTATCCGCCACATTAAGCAAACAGTAATCCGCATCATGTTGTACTATAATCCAATCGTATATAGACTCTACTGTCATAGTTCTAGCAGTTTCTAGATCTCCGGGGTACAACAATACCAACGCATCGTTATCCTGCCCGTATACTTCTTGGAATACTTCCTCTCCGAACTGTTTTATCAAATACGGAGCACTCGCACAACGTATATACTTGTTTGCTGTGTCTACACAATGCTGACTCAACTGTAGTTGACATTCCAGTAAGTCTTGTAAGTGACCATCTATACCACCCATTGAAGTAGGCAATAACATTTTGAATAAACCCAGTTGTTTGAATTTTTGTATGTTGTTGATATCAGACTCACAACTATCTATAAATTCACTTTTTATGTGCATCCAATTATCTTGTACTGGTATCATATTAATATTTATGTGTTTACTTTATTAGACACTTCGTGTCTTTGCCAACTACAAACTTCATTCACTTCGTTCATATCGTTTTTGTTTGCAATGTTTTTAAGATTAAAGTTATCAAGTAACTTGAGCCATAATTCTCCTTAAGCAAGGAGAACAATGAAAGGGGTCATCAAGTGAACCATTACCATCTCTAACTCGGGTGCTATTAGGAAGCGGTGAGCCTTCTCTCCCCATACACTACCGTCTCGAATCTCACGGAAGTCTGTATAACATTGTAGAGTTCTGTTATACAAACTTGTAGGTTGCTTTTTCTCAGTGCCTACATTCTTCTAATACTGTTTGTCGTGTGTTTGTATCTTTGCCGCTATACATCTCCAATAATCTCGCACCGGGTGTTTCCATTGCCGGATTGTCGAGGAGCCAGATATTCAATGCCTCTGTTGGGGCGGGTGTATAGTCCTATGTGTGTGCCGTAATGTGAGTTAGACTTGGTGTCTGAATTTGCCGTGTTTTTTTGTGTTCTTCAGCAATTAGTTATCGGTCTTTGAGACCTTCACGTAAGATTTTTGAACCACCAACTCGAACGTTGATAATTCCATTGTAGTAGTCATCTGAGAGTAGTACTCTTCTTTCGAACTGTTCTCTAGCCTCTAGGTAACTAGCGACGCCTCTGCTAGGACAAAAGTATAAAATTTCTCTGGTAAATTTATCTTCTCCAAGTGCTAAAACGTCTTCTTTTAAATTGTCTGAACTGCCCCAGTAAGTTTGCCAATCTGATTCCTTGGTGCCTCTACGTTTGTTCTTTTTGCCTTTCAGTGGGGGTTTGGTTGTTTTAAACTTTGCTAGTTTCTTGCCAACATACTTTTTGTCATTTGTGTTATTAGTAATAAGATATACAAATGCTTCGCAATCTTCCGGTAGCGATTCTATTGCTTTACCATTGTGTAACCATTTACTCATTAATTAATCTCGCTGTACGATCAAACTCATCGCATTCGACTTCTATATACTTATAATCTAATTGCTCTGCGACATTCTTAATAACGGTAGGACTTACATAACTTATACTGCGAGTTTGAAATTCTCTATTACGCATAAGTCTTTCTGTGTGTTCTGTAAGCAAGTGATCGTTTACATTTAATAAGTCTAAGTTTTTGTATGTAAATAATACTTCCCCATTGTCTGCTAGTATGTTTTTAAATTGTTTTAGATAGTAAATTATTTCAGGTATTTCTAAGTGCACAAAAACAGCATGTGAAATTATTTTTGTAAATTTATAATCTTTTAAAGCAGACAAATTATTGCGTGATATAAGTTTAAGTTCGATATTGCTATGGTGTGATATATTTTGGTGTGCGGACATCAGCATAGATCTAGATACATCGGCACAAATGTATTGCGATACGGTGTCAGCAAATGCGTTGGCACCAAAGCCTAATCCACTGCCAAAGTCTAGAACTATATCACTGGTGTTTATGTAGTCTGCAAATCTAAGATTGTGAGCATCTATAGACCGTTGCTTTAATGCCTGGAAGTCTTCGTGAACATCACCGCCTACAAGTTCTATAAGCCGTTGTGTGTTATCGCCTTCCCAACCGCTCACTTATCGCCTACATATTCTGTGTCCGTGTTGTAACTAGTGAAGCCTCCTTCCTTGATCACATACAATACATCATTAACTCTGCCACTTAGTTCTTCTCTGTGTGATATAAGCATAATGTTTTTGTTCTGCTCTCTACTCATTTTCTTAAGTATACCTAACGCATTCTCGACACCTGTAGCATCTAAGCCACTGTCAATAAGTTCGTCGATACACAGGAAGTTCATTGGGTGATTAAGACTTTCGAATATATCTCTAAATGCCCAACTCAAACTCAGTATAAGTCTGTTACGTTCGCCCCTGCTTAGATTATCGAAGTCTAAATCTCTGCCGTATTCTGTAATCTCTGTACTTAGGTCGCTGTTAAATTTAACGTCATGCGGTAAGCCAATAGCATCTAAGTAGTGTGCTAATCTGTGATTCAAGTAAGCAATGTTTTGATCAATAATACGTCTTCTGATAAAACTGTCTTTGCTTGTTAGTAGTTTATATAAAAATTCTTGATGATCTTTTAGTGCTGTGAGTTCGTTGATTGTGTCCCAACTGATTTCTTGTATACCACTTTGTTTCATAGATTCTATTTGTTCTATGTATGGATTTTCTTCAGTGTGCTTTGTGCTAATGCTGTCTATTAAATTATCAACATTATTACGATGTGTAAGTGCTTCTTCTAATGTTTTATAAAACGTACTGGGTCTTTCTTCAACAGGTCCTAGTGTTTCTATGCCATCTTTTAAATCTTCTTCTTTAATAGTTAAACCTGTGAAGTATTCTTTTTCTTCTGCTATCTTGGTTTCTAAATCTTTTGTGTATGCTTCATGTGTGTCTAAATGTGCTGTACCTTGTTCACATGTGGGGCACACGCCTTCCTTTGCTTTAACTAAATTAGCCTCTAGTTCGCTTAGTTTAGTTTTACTTCTTTTAAAAGAGTTAAGGGTGTTTGTTAAATTGTTTGATAATATATTTAAGTTTGCTTCGTGATCTTTAATAACAACTAATGTATTATGTTTTTCAACCTCGCGATCAATATCAATTTCTTTTAGTTGCTCTAACGCATCAGCCATTTCGTTTAGTTTAACAGACTTGTTTCGTTCCCAGGCATTGCTACGACTTTCTAGTTCTTTGATATTTTTGTCCATACGCTCATTGCTATCTTTCATAGCACTAATACGGAATTCTTCTTCTTTAATATTATCTCTAGTGTCCTTCATTCTGTCTTTTAGAATTTCTGCTTTTTGCGAAAGTTCTTGAATACCTAACAACTGTTCTATCATATCTCGTTGGTCGTTATTCTTCATACCAAGGAAAGGTTCTGTGTAAGTATTTAGAGCAACAATGTGCTTAAACATTTGATGACTAAAGCCGATAATTTTTTCTATTTGTTTTTGTGTTTCTCTGCTATCGCCTTGCTGTTCTTGATCTTCTTGTTCTGTACCATTAACAAATAAACGTAACACATTAGGACGTCTTCCCCTTTCTATGCGATACTCTATACCGTTAAGTTCAAAGTCGCAAGAAACAATCATGCCCTTGCCGTTTGTTTTGTTAATTAAATTATCACGTCTAATGTTGGTTAGTGCTTCGCCGTATAACGCATAACTTAGAGCGTTAATAATAGTAGTCTTGCCTGTACCATTTCTGCTACCGTCACCACCTAGGTCTAGGTTGTTTCCTAATACAAGTGTTAAGTGTTTGTCGTCGAATCTAACACCTTGAACGTTATTACCAACGCTCATGAAATTCTTCACACTGATGTTTTTTATGTTTAGCATATTATAAGTTCTGGTAAATGTTAATAAGTTTATCAGTGTCTACGGTACTACTTTCAATCGTTTGTAATTGACTGATAACAATTTGTTCGACACTTTCGAAATGTATTTCGCCTGCTTCGTATTCTTCCTCAACTTCCTTGACTGGTACAAGTTGTATTTCTCTACACTTGTATTTGTCCATAAAGTTTTCTTTAATAAAAGATGCTTCCTCATAACTGATGTCTACATCTAATTTGATTCTAGCATACGTTGTTGCGCCTAAAAATTTAGCAGGATCATCGATAAGTTCTACTAGACCGCATGTAACATACTTAGGGCAGTCAGGCCAATTAACAAATTGCGGTTCTTTGTCCCACTCTAGGAACATGTATCCTCTATCGTTATCCTGTGCGTCTGCGTAATTATGCGGAAACGCATTGCCTATGTAATGTATGTTATGGTTGTATTGACGTTTATGAAAATGTCCTGTAAAAACATATTCTGGTTTGTCAAGCATACTTGCTGTAATACCACCATGGTCTGGCATTTCTACCATTGCATTCATTTTAAAGAACGGCAGTTCAAAATGGCCAAACATATATTTACAATCGATCTTAGCAACTTTTTTATGTTCTGTTCCAACTAACCATGGTATTATAGATACACCTTTTTCTTCAAATATCTCATCTACCATAATAAAGTTAGGTAAGTCACGAGCAAATTCTATACTGTTAAGTTCGCGTTTATCTCTGTAATATAAATCATGGTTGCCGGTTATGAAATATATTTTTTCAAATGCGTCATTTAGTTTTTTAAGATCTCTCAAACTAGCATTCATTGTAGCAATATTAATACTTGCTCTGTGATGATGCCAGTCGCCTAAGAAGAAACATGTTTCTGCTTCTCTTAGTTTTGCTTCGGCAATAAACCAGTCAACAAAATTATTACAGTCTTTTAAATGCTGATGACTATTTTGTTTTAGGCCGTAATGTATGTCTGTAAAGACTGCGGCTTTTTTGAATAAGTTATCTGTCATAATTAAGCATCCGAATTAGAATTTTGTGCTTCTTCTCTTTGTGCTTTCATTTCTTCTTCGTGCTTAATCTGTCTACCATAACTCGGTAAATGTCCTGAGTCAATAAGTATATCGTCTCTGATATTCTGATTTCTTTTCTCAATGTTTAGAACTCTTGTAAAACTGTTTGTAATTGCGGCTGTATAATAAGCAAACGGATTGTCAGACTTTGCTTCATTAAACTGTAAGCCTATCATTGCTAACTGCAATAGTGCCTGTCCACGCATTTCATCAATGTATGTATAGCCTCTCCAGTTTGCTCTCTGACTATATCTTTCTACTAGTTTGAGATACATTTTGCCAAGTTCGTTAGTAATACTTCCGTGCTCGACATTAAACTTACCACTCTTAAGTCCGCCCTTCCAGTGACTTCTAGCAACTTCTGTAATCTCTCCATTTACTTTAGCATAGTGTTTAAATGCTGGAAAGTTACACTTTGCTTTTGTTTCTGCTTCGTTCCTGGGATTTTTCTTTCTGCCTGGCTCCAGTGGAATGTGTTCCATATCCATTACTCTAATAGTAATCTCTTCATCAGCAATAGAATCTGGTTCAACTAAAAAATCCTTCTGTTTAGGCTTTTTGTTTGCTGGTCCCTCGTATCCTTTTACTGCCGATTGGTATGCTAGATCCTTCATACGACCTGCTTTATTTTGTTTTGCTTGATCATATACAGATTTGTTTATTTCGCTGACGTCGTTGACAATAATGTCGGGTCTGTCGTACTGTGGTGACTTAATCCAGCAAAAACTCATTTTACTTTTATGAATTTCTTTCAGTAAGTCTTTATTATTAAGATATTTTTGTGCCATTGTTTGTAATCTCCGTTTAATGTATTATACATTTATTTTTTCAGAAGTCAAGTATAATTATCCACTTTTAGGAATTAAGTGTAGTTTTATTGAAATCGATAAATACATTACATACTTTTATAAAAATGGAGAGCATATGGGTTTTGAAACAACATTAAATTCTGATTATAGAGCAAGGTTACAGTTGTTTAAAAAGTACTCTGAATCATTCTTTGACGAGACAGTTAAAGAAGGTAATGTAATGTTCCCATTAAAAGCAAATAGAGGAATTGTATTTCCGTATACACCAAACCTTTACTTTGCCAGATCGGCAAATTATGGGCAGATGGATTTTAAAGGAGCAAACTATCCTATATATAGTTATATAAACTCTGCTCCGCCAATTATACCTCTTATAGCACAATTTACAGCAAGTTCAAAAGAAGAAGCACAATACTTATTAGCAACATTTAGATTCCTAAATGCAATGACCCAAAGTGATTTTGGTGAAAGAGCAATAGCATCTAAGAAATTTGGTGCGCCTCCACCGTTGATGCAATTTTCATACTTAGGGCCTTTTGGATTTGATAGAGTTCCAGTTCTACTAACAGACTTTAACATGATGCTCTCGAATCAGGTTGATTATGTTCCAGTACCGGCTTCGCCCACAGGACAACAACCGGATAAAGACGGGAAAATATCTTCGGGCATCTTTGCTAGTGCGTTTGGTGATAAGAGTGTTACTTATGTGCCAACCGATGTAGAATTTACAATTAACCTTACACCGCAATATTCACCTAGACGAATTCGTAAAGATTTTAGTCTTGATGATATGAAACGTGGCAAAAACATAGGATTTATTTAATGGCATATTCAAAAAACAGTTTCCTTAATTCGGCACCTAATAAGTCTTTTTATACAGGTCTTAATTATGCTAATTTACCTCGAATCAAAGAGAGTATTACTGATCAGACTATTATACTACAAGAAAAATACAGTATGCGGCCTGATCTACTAGCATACGATTTATACAATAATGTTGAGTTTTGGTGGGTCTTTACATTACGCAATTTAGACATTATAAAAGATCCGCTAATGGATTTCCAGGCAGGAATAGAAATTAAAGTTCCAAGTAAAGAAACAGTAGAAAACCTAACTAGGGGATAACATGGCAGATACAGATAAAAATAATTTGTATACTAGCGGTGATCCAATGCCGAATTCTTTAGATTATCTATCTAGTTATACATATAATATTACATTCAGTGCTTTACCAAACAGTTTTCACCAATCTGGTATATTGCCTTTAGGAGTTTCCAAGGGCACAAAAAAAGTTATCATTGCTCAAACAGGCGTAACTACAAAATTTAATATAGATAACTTAGATATACAAACAGTAGTTGACACATATGGTTTAGGTACACCTGATAATAGCAAAGGATATTCGACAAAAATAGCATTTACAATCACCGAGCCGATTGGTGCCAGTTTCTTTACGTTAATTCAAATAGCATTTAACAAACTTAGATTGATGGATCAAGAATCTAAGTTTGATGTAGACAAGTTATATAAAAATGATAAAGGCAAATCCAAAGGACCATTAGATCTTCCATATCTAATAGAAGTAGATTTAGTTGGATACAGAGACTGGACGACCGACGAAAAAGAACTAGTCGACACTGATGGCATGCCGTCACAAGATTATGAAATACTCGGATCATGGGCATGGCCGTTTTGGTTAACAAATTTTGATTTCAATCCTACTACTGATGGCACAGAATATAATTTGGCCGGCGTATCATTTACCGAAATTGGCGCAAAGTTACCTGACTATACTAAAAGAGCAGTAGAAGATATGACTATAACGATCGAAGCCGACCCGAAACAGTCGGCCACCTTAACTACTGAACGTCTGTTAAAAAAATTCGCCGAGATGTTAACTCAGAAAGGAATAGAGTTAGATTCGCCATCAGGTAGTAAACTTAGTGGTTTTCATAGTATAGGAATTGGTCTTGGCAAAAAATACGGCATAAAAGATAAAGTCCCATTGGAACCTGAAGATTTTAAGATTGATCCAAAATTTCATATTAATGGTAACAAGGAAACAGATCCAGTTAAAGATCCATCAACAATTGAAGGAGTAGAAAAACTCCAGGTTGAACATAACATTAAAAAAGGCACAAGTATAGAACAAGCCATTGAAGATATAATGAAAAAGAGTGCTTACTTTGTAGATTATGTAACAGACATAAAAGCCATAGCATCTGAAGATAATATTATAGCAACTAAAGAATGCAATGATGCCATATGGGCACCAGTAATAAGATCATCTGTTATTAAAAAACCTCAGGCTGACTCGTTGCCTACTGGAACTCCGGCATTTAACGTTATATACATTTTGGATTTACAATTACAAGCCGGCGCAACATGTAACACAGAAAACTTTAGCAACGACGAAAAAGACAAAAAGAAGAAAGCAATTGATAAATGGAATATTGTTAAACAATACGATTACATGTTTACTGGTATTAACGATCAAGTACTAGATGTGGATTTAAGTTTCCCCACAGGGCAGGTATTTATATTTCCTGCGTATGGAGGAATACAACCTACTTATCAAGATTCTAAGGCAAGGCAAGTGGATGCAAAGAGCCTCGAGAAAGCCAGAGAAAAAACCACAACCAGACTATTACAGCAAGCCAAGGCTGGTAAAGCCTCCACCGAAACATTACTTAATCATTTTAAACAATTAGGAAGTGATCTTAAATCCACAGTTTCCTCATTAGGTAAAAATACAAGAGACGCAATTACAGGAATTGCTGAGATACAAGCAACAGCATCTGGTGTAGCAGGTGGCATATCGGGTACTACATTATCTCGAAGATTACCAAGTTCACCTATAGCAATTTTTAACAAAATAGAATCAGTTGCCAAAGGCACGCAAGTAGTAGATGGATTATTTGCTGATATACAAGACTTTCAATCAGTGCTAGAAGACACAGCAGGGGACCTTGCTGGTGGTTTAAACATTGCGGCTGGACAAATAGCACAGATTATTACGGGTGCATCTAGTCCGTTTGAATTTACATCAGGCTTAGCAAAACGACTGACATCTCTCAGTAGTGGGATTGACGGTTTAGTTGACAACGTAAATCAAGTAATTGCCGGAACCGGATTAAGTTTAAGTCCAGATGATATACCGGGTCTAGGCGAAGCACAAACACTAATTGATGAAATAGCACAATTTGCCACGGCACCGCCAGGATTTTCCGGAGCACCTGCTATTAATAAAAACAGTTTTACATTTGAAATGTTAGAGGCTTCGAGTGCTCCAGAACACGAATTAACATATTTAGAAGAAATGGATTTTTCTGGAGTTGATCCTGACGCATTTGATTTTTCTTACACCCAAGTGGAAGGTGTTCCTGTAGGTGAAGATCCCAATTCAAACGATGTAACGCCTAAACAACATTATGCTTCAACAATGCTTTCATATAAAAAAGAAGGCATACCCTACTTGGTCCAGATGGAATTAACTGTTAAAGGTGATCCGTATTGGTTTGGTAGAGAAGACTATTCAAAAAATGAAAATAGCACTCCGTCTATATTGGTAACACCTGAGGATAAGACTGAGCCAAATACATGGAAAGAAGAATACACAACAGATAGAGAGTCTAAAACATCCGCGCCATATGGTAACGGCTCGGTATTTACAGCATTTAGATATGTTTTCCCTAAAGAGTATGAACATTATGCTGATGACTTTGAACAGCATACTGGTATAGTAGATATTAAACAAATAGATCCATCGTATTCTGGATACTATATGATTACAGAAGTAACGCATAAATTTAGCGGTGGGCAGTTTAAACAATTATTGAAATGTATTAAAAATCAAAAAGAACCCAATCACCCTGTATATGCCGACGATGACAACGAATCAGAAGATCAGGCTCAAGCCGAAGTACTTGAAGCACCTGCTGTAATTGACCCGAGGCAAGAACAACCACAAGCAGGCGGTGAACAACCACAGGCAGGTGGTGAACAACCACAGGCAGATACTAACCAAGACGTAGACAATGTGGTTAATTACATTTCCTCGATCAGATCCGGCAGTCGATTTCGATAATGGAGATTAAATAGCAGTATGGCAAGAAAAGATAAGTTAAGAGAGCACTACAATTCAGTATTGGAAACTAAGCAACTCTGGATTGGCACAATCAAGAAAGTTATAGATACAACCCGCAACGGAAATATGTTAGTACATATCCCAGAGATAACAGGGTCAGATGAAACCGATGACGCATTATTTAACTGTCAATGGTCTTCGCCATTTGCTGGAGCAACGGAATTAGGCGCAAACACAGATGACGCAGATCCTACAGCGGCACAAACCAGTTACGGTATGTGGATGAGACCACCAGACCCTGGTACTCAAGTTATAGTAGGCATTGTGTTTAAGAACGCAAAAAAGATACCAGTAATTATATCATGTTTATTTCACTCTTTAAGAAACTCTATGGTGCCAGGTATTCCAGCAGGACAAACTACAAATGGATTGCCCGATGCTGTTACAGAAGTAAACCTGAATTCTGATCCAAGTAATTTTGACATGGAGTATGAGTATAAAGGCACAAAAACTGTGCCCAAGTCGTCAAAGAGGCCTCAACACCCATTAGCAGATAATTTATTCCATCAAGGATTGGCAGATGATTTTGTTAGAGGGCAAAGTACTAGTGGTGCCAGACGAGAAGATATTTCTGAAGTATTTGGTATATTAACACCGGGCTCTAGACAAGATGGAAATCCCAAGGCAAGAAATCCAGGCCATCAGTTCGTAATGGATGACAATGATAATAATAATTTAATTAGATTGCGTACAGGCCAGGGTATGCAGATTTTATTAAACGATACGAACGATATTATCTATATTGTGAACAAAAAAGGAACAGGGTATATTGAAATAGATGGTGAAGGCAATATAGATATATTCGGCAAAGGCAGTTATAATGTTAGAACTATGGGCGACTTAAATTTAAGAGCAGATCAAAATGTAAACATTGAAGCAGGCCAAGATATTAATATAAAGGCCGCTAATAATTCTCCCCATCCATTGGATGAAGGTCGAGGCTTAGGTGGCATAGTGGAGGAGGTAGATTTAGCCATGGCCGACCCACAAGCAGGCCCACTCTTTGTTGCCGCTCTTACAAAAGGCACAGTCAACATTGAAGGTTACAAAGATGTAAACATTAAAGGACAAAACTTAGAGTTCTCAGCACAACCATCGCCGTTTTTAAAATTAACTGGTACACAGGGTAAGATTTTACTAAACTCAGCAGGCGAAACAAAAATAAAATCGCAAAATATTATAGGTCAAGCAGACGGCAGAGTTGTAATGGGTAATCCAATACCTGGTAAAATTAATTTAGTCACAGGCCCATTAGGCACTTTAACTGCTACAAGTACTAACACAGTTGTTCAAGGTATGGCAAAACTTAATTTAGAAGGAGCCATGGTAGATATTGCTCCAGAGGCATTTACTCCAGTATTAGAATTTCCAGAATTAAAAGTATCAGATTATATAGGAACAAAATTCAAGCCTATGACACTATTTGGCTTTGATATTATACCTCTCCCGGTACCGTTACCGGAACAGCCAGGTAAGCAAGTACAAGGTAAAACACTTACTCGTATGATATTTCCGCCCGGTAGTCCGCAAGGGGTACCAAAGTGGGAAGGAATGATCAACAAAGGTGTAAAAACTATTCTTTCTAGAGTACCACAACCAGAACCTAGTACGTCTAAGAAAGACAAGCCGTTCAAAGGTGGATTTAAATGATAAATGCTCAAACAGATTTGCTACCTGGACAAATTGACTTTTCAGACAAAAAGCCAGCAAACTATTCATCACCGGATGGATATTTTTTAGGTACAGCATATAATTGGTCTACAGGCGAAGTTATACCCGAATATAATAAAAGTACTGCTCAAACTAATTTAGTATTACCTACTGACCATACATTAGAACCTGTTTTTATGAAAGAGTTAGAGGTGTTTATTAAATCTATTGTGCCAGTATACACATACCCACAACAATATAACAGAGAAACATACATTGGCTTCGAACACAAACTAACACAAATGGAAATAGCAAATAACATGATTGCTTATCGCGACTATGGTTATGTATCTTTAGATAACAGCGAAGTACAACGTATTATTAAACAGCAGTTCCAGGAATTAAAAGGAAGCAATGTATTTACTAAGAATAGTTTTTCTTTAGCAAACTTTAGCGAATTAGAAGTATTTGATAAAGATACCGGAATATATGTTTGTAGTTTTCAAAATGGAGTTGATAACAACACGATCAGAAAACTATTTACTATCGATTTACAATTAGCAATCAACACGATTCAACGTTTAGTTACAGTTCCAATAAGTAAATCTCAGTTTGCGGCTCTTATATCGTTAGCATTCGATGTAGAAGAAAAACGATTAATTAATAGTAATCTTATATTAACTCTTAATAATCAGCATTATAATAAGGTAGCATCTCATTTTTTAGATTTCTCTAGTATCATTAAAAAAGACAAAGAGATTGTTAATCACGAATTATATAATAAGAGACTTGTAGAAGCAGAACTGTTTTCTACTCTGTAGTACCAGTACTTTTTTTAAGATCGGCTAATTTAACCCATGCTCTATATTTTGCTTCTTGTTCTTCAGCAACACAATCCTCTAAAATTTTAACTTGTGCTCTTAACTCTCGGTTTTCGTTATTCTTTTCTACAAGCATAACCCTAAGTTCTTCTTCAAGTGTGTTATTTAGAGAATTGTTAATTCTGTTATTAGTCATTGCTTCTATAGAGCAGATTCTTTTACAAGTGAACGCATCTGATCAAGTTCTGGAATATGATTAACATTCCTAGCAATATAATCACGAATAAAGACTAAAGCATATCTTTTAGTTTTTACATTGTAAAAGCCTAAACTGTCATACTTTCCTCTTCTATCTTTTTGAATACATGTTGCTAAAACAAGTTCGCCTGATGCGTGGTTGATTTCATTAGAACGTAATTGTAATTCTTTAAACGTGCTAATAATTTTTTTAATAATTTTATCTGTGGTCATTGTGGTCCTACAATGTTAGTTAATTTACAAATATTATTTATTACATTACCAATTATACTGTACTGTTAATTGATATTCTCTGCCTTGGCTATCATAGCCAGGTAATACTTCGACCTCTTGGTCAGTAATATTATCAATAGTAAAGTTGAGATTTAAGCCAGACGCAAATTGCTTACCAACATAAATGTTTAGTTTCTTTAAGTCGTCTAAGTATTCCTGTCCTTCTGGTAAGAAGTCATACTGCCCTGGTACTCTGTCAAACTGCCCTGAGTATTTGATTCTGTAATCCACACCTTTATAATTTTGTTCCCATGATATCACAGCAACATATTCTGGTATTCTAACTTGTTCTGTGTCGTTGACTTTTAGCATAAGGCTAATAGGACCCCACGTGTTAGCAAATCTAACGCCCTGTGTTGAATAGTTACCGGTATTGTAATACATAGCAGGTGTATAGATATCTTCTGTTACAGCAGGCGTTACAGTAACTACACCTGTATCAGGATCTGTTGTGGTGATCTCAGGAGTAATAATGTTTGTAGTTGTGTAGCCACTAGCATATTCAATTGCTTGTTCAAAGTCGTACATGAATATACTTAAAGCACCAAAACCTATTTCGTAACCTGTGCCTTCTTCTGGTAATAGTTCTTCATTAGCACTTACCCAGTTATCACCGTATACTTCATATAAGTTAGGACGTCTAAAACTTGTACCAACATTCATAAAGAACTGTCCGCTTTCTATACCAATTCTCATTGCGTTTTGATCAGCATTGCCTACTCTAAATCCAAAGTTATACTTCAAGGCAAATTCGGCATTGATACTTAAAAACGCACCATAGTTGTCTTGCTCATGTTCATTGTATTGATCTTTACTGCCGTCGACACCGTATGTAACTTGTAATAACTTAGACAAGTCTACTGTATCGCCTGCTCTAAAATAATCTCTACTGCTTTCGTTTTGATATGTGCTAACACCTTCTGTGAAGTATTCTGCTTTGTCTTCTGTTCTGCCTATAGTGAAATATTCATTTCTAACACTAACAGTAAACTTTTCGCCGTCTTGTAAGCAGTCATTACTTTGACTAAAACTAGCAGTATAACAATTATCATAATCATATGCGTAATCTGTAGCACTTACTATTAATTCAAAGTCTCCGGCATCAGCGATAATTTTAGCACTTTGATTTTTGTATGTGTCACTTTCCGTGTTGTCGTTTCTTGCTTGTTGGTCAGTTGTGTAGTCTGTGTACTGAAACCATGATGTAGGAGCAACACTAATATATCTTTCTTGACTGCTACCTAACTTTGCTGTGATACTTCTTTCGATAGTATCCTCAATTAATACTGCGCCAGCAATACTACCTGAGCCATACATGACTCCATTAGCACCTGAAATAACTTTAACATTTTGACCACTTACAATTTCGTGTCCAAAGTCATACCAAGCAGAACCTGGGGTGTTAGATGGAATACCATTTTTATAAACTGACGTATGTACTGCTTGAGCACCACGTTCATTGTAACCTTGAAAGGCACCAGTGCCTCCTGCTGTCCAAGTAAACTCTGGTAAAATACTTTCTGTAATAGTAGTAGTTGTTAAAGCATCTGCTTCTGTGGTTTCAACCTGTTGAGCAACCACAATCACTTCCTCTATATCTTCTGCCTTGGCCTCAAAAGCCACAAGCAATAAAAATCCAATAACCGCCGCGGCAAGCATAGGACTAAAGTTTATTAAAAAGTTCTTATCTTGTTCGTTCATTTTTATTTTTCTCCAATTAAGTCTTTCAGTGAACTTTCAAACATTTCTACACCTAACGACTTATTGGCTTCCCATTCTGACGTTTGATCTCCTTGTCCTATAATATCACTAATAAACTTCATACATTTAAATTTAATATCAAAAATCGTACATACTTTTGCTAGTGCGTATGATTCCATGTCGACACAATTACAATACCCTTCGGGTGCAACTGTGGCAAACTTATCCTGAGTATAACATGTAAAACCGTTATGGTCAACCACTATTTGCGTTGTTAGTGACTCAAACGGTGTTTGAAAGTTTTCAAACCCAAATTCTCTACAATCCATATCTGCTTGTACAAATTTGCCTATATGGAGCATACCTTTCATATCAGGATCAACACCACCAGCAGTACCGTAATTGATTACTAATTCTGTGTCTGGATTTTCTGATAGGTATTTAGTAAGTGTAATTGCGGCATTGACCTTGCCTACACCAGTATAGATTATATTATAATCACCTTTAATGCCCTCGAGTTCTTCAGCAAGAGCAACTGCTAAAACATATTTCATATATATTCCTTGTATAAGTTCAACATATATTTAAGCACCAAGATACAAAAAAGTGATAAATAACTGGCAGGAGAAAAATACTATGCGTATTGATGAAGTAATTATTAACGAATTTGGTCTAGACGACATAAAACAAAGGTATGCCGGCGTAAAGCAGGGTATAAAAAACTTTGGCACCAGGCGGCTAGCAAACAAAGAAATAAAACAGGCAAAACCTCTTGCTAAAAAAATATCCAATGACTTTATCAAATGGAAAACCAGAAGATTCCCCCAGGCAGACATAACTGTGACCACAGGCAACGAGCTCGCCAAATTTTTAAAAGAGAAATACCAAATTTCTAATCCCCTAGCACAAGGACTTAACTCTATAGCACCTTTACTCAAAGGAACCAGAATACTAACTCCGGAAGATGTAGATAAAGTATTCATGGCAATGGTATACAAAGACATGAACGACACAGGAGCAGGTTCAGACTCACAAGTTAACGGCGACGAGACAGGTTCAGACTCACAAGTTAAAGGCGATGAGAACGGCGACGGTACACTTTCTCCGGAAGATGCCGCTCTTAAAGGTGCGTTAGATAAATTAGATCCTGAAATGCAAGCCAAGGCTTTACAGTATCTACAGTCTAAGTCGTAAAACCTACTTAAAAACCCCCATCATTAAAGCATCCGTTAATAAACCTGATAAATACTTGTATGGCTACATTTATTGGATTTAGTACAGACGGAAAAGTAAAACCACCATTCAACCTAGTCGATCTAGACTTAGTTAAACAGGATTTACTTAATCAATTAAACACCAGTAAGGGTGAGAGAGTCATGAGGCCAAATTTTGGCTCCATAATCAAAGAAAGTCTAATGCAACCATTAGATGCGTTGACTGTACAAGATATAGAAGATGACTGTATAAGAATAGTAAATGGCGATCCTAGAGTATCATTAATCAATCTAAATGTAGCAGAATTAGAGCATACTTTACGAGTTGAAATGTATTTACAATATAAAGCAAATCTAACAGAAGATACACTCATAGCCGAATTTGATTTTAATTTTGAAGGGGATAGTGTTTAATGGCAATCAGTAAAAGAAATAGTAATTTATTTGCCGCGGAGAATTGGGAAGTAGCCTACTCGGCTTATACAAATGTAAGTTTTAAAGCATACGATTTCAGTACAATGAGATCGGCGATGTTAAACTATATAAGGGAAAATTATCCTGAAAGTTTCAATGACTATATTGAAAGTTCAGAGTTTGTAGCAATCATTGAATTGCTTTCGTACCTGTCACAAAGTTTAGCATTCAGAGTAGATCTAAACACTAGAGAAAACTTTTTATCAACAGCAGAAAGCAAAGACAGTATTTTAAGACTTGCTAATATGTTAGGATACACTCCTAAACGTAATATACCAGCAAGTGGATTAATCAAAGTAACAGCAATATCTACAACCGAACCAATATTAGATACTTCGGGTGTTAATTTACAAAATACTACTATAGAATGGGACGACGAAGAAGACCCTGATAGTTTTGATAAGTTTGTTGCTATTCTTAATAGTGCTATGACAAATAATAATCCGTTTACTAAACCTATTATATCAAAAAATGTAGGAACAATCCCAACAGAAATATATGCTCTCAACAGCCAAACAGGTAAAACTATAGGGTATGAGTTTCAAGCAAGTGTAAACGGCGAAACATATCCTTTTGAAATAGTAAGTTCGGACATTAACGAGAATAATGTTTTCAGAGAAGCACAACCAGATGTTTATCAGCCAATTAGATTTGTATATAGAAATGATAAGAAAGGATTAGATAGTGCTAACACTGGTTTCTTTTTTATGTTTAAGCAAGGCGAACTTATATTTGAAGATTATATATTTGATAGAGCATTAGCAAACAGATTTATTGACGTTAATGATACAAACATTAACGAAACAGATGTATACTTTCAGCAATTAGATGAAAATGCTGTAAGAAAAACATCATGGAAACAAGTACCTAATCTAACAGGACAAACATTAGCATACAACTCGTTGTCATTAAATGATAGAAATGTGTATAGTGTAGAAAACACTATTAACGACGGCATACGAATTAAATTTTCAGATGGTAACCTTGGTAATGTACCAACAGGCATATTTAGATTATACTATAGAAAAAGTGCTGGCACATCATTAACTTTAAGACCAGAAAACTTTAACAACTTGACAATAGACATACCTTATTTCAATTCGGCAAACGAATTACATAATTTAACAATTAGTTTAGAATTACAGAATTCAGTATTTAATTCAGCACCAGCAGAAAGTTTAGGTAGTATTAAAAACAATGCTCCCCAAACATACTACACTCAAGATAGAATGGTAAGTGCTCAGGACTATAATGTTTATCCATTAAGTCAGAGTGTAAACATATTAAAATTAAAAGCAACAAACAGAACACATGCTGGGCATAGTAGGTATATTGATATTGAAGATCCTACAGGTAGATTTAGTAAAGTTACTTCATATGCTGATGATGGCGCATTGTACAAAGACGACGAACCATTTCAAACGTTTATTACTTTTGGATTGAATAAAACAGAAACACAAATTCTAAAGGATGATATTAGTAATATAACTAAGCATTATAGTTTACAAAACTACATTTACGATGACTTTAGAAAAGTACACAATGCTAGTAACCCAGGTGCGTTTGACTTATTACAAAAAGATATATTATGGAAAACACAACCAAGTGCTCCTAAAAATGAAACAGGTTATTTCACAACACTAAATGGCGGAACAAGAGAAATTCTAAACAATAGTGCTAATGATAACAGAATTATTCAAGAAGGATCGTATTTGAGATTTAGAAATCCAAATGATCCAACAGATCAATTGTTAGCCAGTATTACAGAAATACAAAATAGTGCTGTACCGTTAAACGAATTAGCAATTTCAACAGGAGTAGTTAAATTAAGTAGAGATATTCCAAATGGCTGGTTAGCATATGAAATACTACCGTCACTAAACGCAGACTTATTAGAGCAGGACATTGCTGTAGAGTTTCAAAACAAGATTAAAGCCAACGAAGACTTTGGTATAGGTTACGATTACAATCCAATAAATGTTGCTGATAGTCATTGGTACATTATTGATAACACCCAATTACAGAAAGACAAAAATTTTGTTGCTCAAAGAGAGTCAGGTGCTAGTTGGCTAATCAAAGCAGAATATAACATGGCCGAATCTCAAGGTACTATTTCTAAGTATACATTTACCAGCAGAGGTTCTAGGTATATTTTTGAAAGTTTAAATGATATTAAATTTTATTTTAGCAATGATGAAAAAACATATGATAGCACAACAGGTAAAATTAAAAAAGACATCATAGAATTAACCACAGAGAATTTTAAGCCTCAGATTAAAGAAACATATATTTGGGAAGACACTGACGAGGACGGAATATCAGATTCATGGAAGTTAGTTGATTCCGACGCAACATATATGCCATCAGGCGCAAGTCAAAACATTGTTTTAAGAGGCAGAAACTCTAAAGCAAAAGACTTAGAATTAAGATTTATTAGTAACTTTGGTATATTACAGAACGGTGAAACAACAATAAGTGGTTCATCTAATTATGCCCAAGGTGACTTTATATCCCCGGTAGAAATACCCATTAAGGTAGATCCAGTTAGTGCTTCTACAGGTAAAGCAGTAGTTAGAACTAATAGCGGCACACTTACAACTTTCCCAAGCGAAATACAAATACCAGTATCGCAAATAGGCGAAAGTGTAACCGGCGGAGCAAATGGCAACATTGCGTATGTTAAGTGGGACATTGGTAGTTCCAGTTATAAAACATATCAAGGCAATGCTACAACAACCTCGTATGAAGTAGGTGCTTATTCAAATGAAGGACATATTGACTTATTATCAAACAGCAGTATTAAGATTTCGGATTTTGATACTTTAACAAATAGATGGCAAGGATTTAGGCACAAGGACAGACTTGATGTAATTTATAGAAATTCTAAAGAAACATTAGACGAGCCATTACAGTTTGAAGTAGTTGACCCATACAAGTATAACGATGGATATTCAGATCCATCAAAAATGATAGTTGCTCCTTTAGACAGCAATTATGACGGATTCCCAGATAATCCATCACTATTTGACGACTTTGTCGCTTCAACAGATTTTGTATTTTTTGAAACTAAAGTTGATCTAGATGGTTATAGTTATGAGAAGCCTGCTAAATTTAAAATTTTAGATTTACAAGCAGAAGACGAAATTAGTGTAAACTTTGGTTTAGAAACCATAGCACCTGGTTCAAACCCAGATGACACAACAAAATTTTCAGATTTTGATTTAATATATGTAAAAAGTTTAGAAATAGCACAACAGTTTTTAGGTAATAGTGTAGGTAAATTAATACATAAATTAGTATTCCCAGTAGCAAAACTACCTAAGGTCTACGAATTAATAAATGATTTAACAACACCTAAACTAGTTATACTATCAGAAAACAATGCGTATAATGTTAAGCCAGGACGATCATTTACACAAAATATATTAGAACCTCGTCCACGAAATTGTAGTTTTAAATGGAATCATTTTGCGCCATCAGATGTTCGAATAGATCCAAGCATCAGTAACATCATAGAAATGTTTGTTATTACAAAAAGTTTTTACAATAGTATGATAGAATACAAAAATAAAGTTGTTAGTAAATTACCAGAGCATCCTACGTCAGATGAACTAGCACAAGAATTATCGTCCTTAGACAATTATAAAAGTTTAAGTGATCAGATGGTATTCACAAGTGGCAAATTTAAATTGCTGTTTGGTTCGGATGCCGGCGAAGAAGTACAGGCACAAATTAAAGTAGTAAAATTACCAAATACTACAACAAGCGATACAGAAATTAGAAGTGCTGTACTTGAATTAATAGATCAATATTTTAGTATTTCAAACTGGGACTTTGGAGAAACATTTTACTTCTCAGAACTAAGTGCTTTTATCCACCAAGAATTAGGCGGACAAGTAGCAACTGTAGTTATAGTACCAAGTAAAGCACAATCTAACTTTGGAGACTTATATCAAGTCAGGTGTGAGCCAGACGAATTCTTTATGAGTACAGCCACAGTCGACAACGTAGAAGTTGTTAAGAGTTTAACAAGCATCAATTTAAAACAATCAACAGCACCAACTGAGGGAACAACTAGTACAACTGCTACGAGCAGTTCGTCAAGTAGTTCTTCTAGTAGTGGTAGCAGTAGTAGTGGATCAAGCGGAAGTAGTTACTAATGAATAAAAAATATTTTGACTTATTGCCAATACAGCATCAGACAGGTGTAAACAAGAACTTTTTTGAAAGCACCGTAGAACAATTATTTGCCAAAGCAAATATTGAAGATGTTTCAGGCTATATAGGAAGGAAGATACCAAACGTTGACACAAATCCTAATACAGTTTTTGTAGAGCAACCAGCACCTAACAGAGAGTTTTATAATTTAGAGCCAACTGTTACAACTATTAATAGGTCAAGTGGTAAGGCTGACAATTTTGTTTTCTATGAAGACTTTATTTTCAATCACAGAACCAATGGTGGGTTGATAGGAAACCATGATAGAATTTTTAAAACAGAGCAATACAATTTTGCTCCACCGATTGATTTAGATAAGTTTATAAATTATCACAATTACTATTGGTATGCGGCAGGACCAGAACCTATTGAGGTTTTAGGCAACGCATCAGTCCAAGTAGTTGTTGCTGATATTATAGGTACATCTAACTATACATCGCCCAATGGAGTTGTATTTAAGTCAGGTATGGTAATACAGTTTGCTGGTTCTCATATTACTACAGGTAGTTATAATATAGGCCAGTCGTATATTGTAGAAGGAGTAGGTAGATCTATAATACTAGAAGACGTGCCCACAGCAGAAACCACAATAAGTGCTTATGGCGAATTTAAAACTCAGCCATATGATGCTAATGCTGTACCAAATGGAGTATCCACTGGCACACAGAGCAACGTAGATCCAATAGCATCTTTAGGTGTTAGTAATATATTAACATTTGCTAATACAAATGTCAACCACGCAACTTTTGATTTTGGCATAGCACGACCAGTAGAACTAAACACTAATACAGCAGGCACAACAATTACAGCAACGTTCACAGGTGACTACGGACAAGGCTTACTTAATGGTGACAATGTAAGATTAGATATATTCGATACAACAAATAAAGTTATAAGTAGCAATGTTGGCACACCATATGGATTTGTTGGTACATATTTAACCTTAGTTGATGGTACTAAACCAACAACCAGTTTAAATATTTCCAGTACTTTTAGTAATGCCGGAGGCGATAGTTCAGTAGATTCTGAGATTATAACAAACACATTATATCTAGGTAGCACAGGCGGCATACAACCTGGTGTAGCAGTTAACCATCCTGAAGTAGGACAAGCAACTGTAACAACAGTTAATGCTGACAATGTTGTACTTAGTCATAGCATTACAATATATACTAACTCACAAACCAGCATAAGTTTTGAAAATCAAAAACCACAATTTACAATCAGTAGTGGATCAGGTGCTAAAACTATTACAGTTGAAAGCGGTACATTAGGATCAGATTTAAAAATTGCAGACCTGAACACATATACTGGTGTTGACGATGCGGCATTGATCGCATCTCCTTTAGACTTAATGAATGCTATCAACGACGAAGGAATAGATAATTTAAGTGCTATTGCTACAACAAGCAGTTTACAAATAATCGAAGCAAACGGTAATGCTGTCACAATTACAAATGTAACAGGTGATGCTAGAAACAATCCTTTTGCTGGCGCCAGTGGGACATCTGGTTTAGCCAGTACTACTTCGGCAATTGATACAAGCAATATATCAAGTCATGTGATATCAAATAAGACTAGCAATAGTTTTGATATTGTTTTAAGCGGCAGTGATACAGCAAGAGCAAGAAATACAAATGCTACCTTTATAAACTACGGTAGTGACTTGTCAGATAATCAAGTACAAATATATTCAGATGACATGCCTAGTATGTTGCCTTCAATGGCCACAGGAGCAAAAGTGTTCTTTGACAAAACAATAGGAACATTAACAGCAGGAACAGAAACAACTGTTATAGGCACACCGGATACTAAGACGTTTTATATAAACACAGGAACTTCGGAATACGGTGGTCAAAAATCAGGTGATAACTTTGTAAACCCAAGAACAGGTAAATTTAATTATACTTTATACCCGGTATTTCTTAATGCGGCAGGCGATGTAGAATCAGCCGCAAATGTTCTAGCAACATTACAAACAGCCAACGTTGAAACAATTAAATATGATGTTAGTCAAACAGGCGCCGTATTATCGTATGCTTGGGAAGTTAGCACATGGGATAACACACCAATTCAGAATATTGCTGACTATATGGTAATAGAAAGAGGCTCTAAAAATAAAAATCCGTGGAGCAGATTAAACTACTGGTACCACGCAGATTCTCTCAAAGAACCATTAGCAGATAATAGTTCTAACTTTAGTATACCAGTAGGAGCAATCAGAGCAACAAGACCAATTTTAGAATTTAACAGAGACCTGGAATTACATAATTGGGGTAACAGTTTTATATCCACAGTTGACATTATTGCTGATAAGCCAAAAGAAGAAATAGAAGGGTTAGCAATAGGCTTTCCTATAAACAGTAGTAGTGGTAGTGCCGGGTCTACAATAATTTTCCCTAACAACGAATCTACTACAGCAAAGAAAATTTACAAAATATATAATCATGGACAAGAACTAGAAGTAGAAAATTTTTCAGGAGTAATTTCAATTGATGATAAGGTATTAATTATTCCATCTGCTGATACTGATGCTATAGCAAACGCCAGTGTATCAAGTAATATAACACCTATATTAGGAAATGCTTCAACATCTGGACTTATAACAGACACTGATAGCCTTACAACCACTAATATAATTTATGCAAATAAACTAACCACACCTTCAGTTGGCGATATATTAATTACTGTAGGTGTAGACAATATAGTGCTTGGTAAAGCAACTGTAAAAACTATTGGTACTAATAAAACAGGATTAATGAAATTTAACGATGTAACATCATTATCGTCAATTGTGGTAACAGGCGGACATGTTTTTAGTACTGGCGGAACCAACGCAGGTAAAGACTATTTCTGGAATGGTAATCGATGGGAACAAGCACAACAAAAAATTAAAATTCAACAAGCACCTAAATTTACGTTATACGATGACGAGGGTGTTAAGGTTGACGACATAGCAAAATACCCAAATAGTGATTTTACAGGCTGTCCAGTATTTACATATAATACAAACGACAGTACAGGAACATATGATACTGTTTTAAAGGCAAATGTTGTTTATCAAAGTGGTAAGTTTAGCAGTGAACCTACGTTCCATAATCATTTAGAGCATCATACAGTAACGTATAAAACATCTGCTATAGCAGACCCAACTACAATACCAGGTTATTTTTATTTTAAAGATTTAAATCAGGATTACGAAGGTAGAGACAACGCATTACTTAGAAATAATTGGCATCCAATACAGTTGCCATCAAATTACAGAGACTTTAATAGTGTAGCAACATATCACAAAGACGAAGTAGTAAAGTTTGAAAACTCATATTTTGTAGCAAAGTCAGATCTTACAGCAGGTCAATTTGATATTGCTGATTATGATTATTATGAGGACAAGTTTCCAGTAACATCTAAGCAATATGTCGAAGATGTAATTCAAATTACTGATACAACAGTATCAAGTAATGTACTAGTAACTAGTGCTAAACCATATAATAATGATATTATTGTTTACAAGAATGATGAATTATTAAAATTAGGAACTGATTATAATATCGTAACCGAGGATCAAGGAATTAGATTATTAGATACTGTTACTTTACAAAAAGGCGATCTTATAAATGTTAAGACCTACACAAAGGAAGATAGATTAACCACAATTGATGCGTATGGATTTTTTGAAATACCAGAAGTATTAAAGTTTAATCCTAAAAATACATCAATTAACAATCTTTCCTTTGGTGATATGATCGGTCATTTCCATACAGTAGTACAGAACCAATCAGGCTTTACTGGGTCAGTAAGTGGCTCTAACAATTATAAAGATACTGCCAAGTCGGCAACTACACAGGCAATGATTGCTCAAACATCCGACGATATAATTACAGCAATGTATATGTCAAAAGCACCATCCAGAGAGTTTGTAAACGCTCTAAGATTTGGTAGCAACGAATATACTAAATTTAAAAACAAGTTTATTGGTACAGCAGAATCGTATCTTAATAATAATGATTATCTTAGTCAAACAAATTTAGAAATTATTGACACAATTCTTAAAACTATTAAAAGTTCTAAGATTTCAAAAGATGCTCATAAACTTTCTTATATGGCACCTATTGGTACAAACTACACTACATCAAGTGTTAGTGTAAGCAACGCATCAGTACTGGATTATACATTTAGTAATACTGTTAATATTAATTTAGATACAACATTATATACTATTACTCATAATGGTTCTGTATTATGTTCTGAAAAAGATTTTAAAATAGAATCATCAACACCACTAGATATAAAATTTGACAGTAGTGTATCATTGAATAAGAATGATATTGTAGAACTAAGAATATACGAAGATTCTGAACCAGCATTGATACCAGCAAGTTTAAGTAAACTTGGTATAGCAACAGCATACGAACCAGCATTTATTTCAGATACATCTTATCAAGAAGACCTAGATGTAATTAGATGCCATGACGGTAGTTATGTACCTAGACAAGGTGATAAAATTGATCAAGTTATTTTAGACTTTGAAAGACTAATATATAATAATATAAAAGACGAATACAGAAAAGCAAACAGATCAGAAGAGTACTGTTTTATAAAAGATCTCAAACCTTCAAAATATAGCGATACAGATTACGATTGGTTTGAAATTAACGACTTACTAGAAAATAATTTTAACAAGTGGGTTAGAGCAACAGGTGTTGATTGGAGAGATAATTCCAATTACGACTCCTCTAACAAATTTACTTGGAACTATGAATCAGACCATAAGTTACCAGGACATTGGAGAGGAGTGTATGAATATTATTACGATACACAAACTCCGCATACTACACCATGGGAAATGTTTGGCTATGTTAAAAAACCAACATGGTGGTCTACACAATATCCAATGGCAATAACAAGTAGTTACACATCATTTTGGCAGAATGTACAAAATGGTTATATACCGGCAGGCGATGAAAAAGGTTATCACAAAAGATGGGCAAGGCCTAATGTAGCAATACCTGTGGATAGTAGCGGAAATTTAAGACCGCCACAAGAAATAACACATACTTCTGTCCTGGCAAGCAACATAACAACTAGAAATAATTGGAAATTTGGTGACGGCTCTCCGGCAGAATACGCCTGGAAGAAGAGTTCGTACTATCCGTTTGCTGTAGCAGAAGCAATGTACTTGGCAAGACCAGCATTGTTCTTCTCAACATTTTATGATAAAAGTGACAAGGTAAGATTTTCTGCTTCACCGTTACAGGCAGTTAGTAAGTCTACGAGAAAAAGGGTAGGGTTTGATAATTACGAACCGCACGGATACATTAATCCAGAAAATAGAAATATTACAATTAAATTTGGATTAAGCACTCTTACAGATAGTTACTTGACATTCCAGTCGCTTAACACTAATACAGAGATAGCAAATCCAATCAGAACAATTGATACACGATTAGGTCATAAGTTTGGTGGATTTATTAACGATAAAAATTTAAAAGTATTCAGCGACAGTTTAAGTGTCGACGGATTCTCCGCAGGCCAGCGAATACCAAAAGAAGATGTAGTAACAGCAGTTCATACTAGCGGTTATAATTCACGTAATTTTTATACAGGTGTTAAGGTTATTAAAACAGCAACTGGTTATTCAGTAACCGGCTATGACACAGTATCGCAAATGTTTGACATTATACCAAGTGATAAGTCAGGCCCAGTACAAGGTGTAGCAGAAGGCGGGACACCGATTTCTCACAGTAACTTTAATACTGAAACGTCTTATCCTGTGAACAGTTATGTAAAACTAGGTAGTGCATATTATAGAGCAAACGAGCAAGTATTACCTGGAACATTTAATCCGTCACAATGGACACGATTAGCAGACTTACCTACTGAAGGTGGAGCACAGGCAACACTTTATCAACGTCCTCTGAGCAAAACAGAGAAGGTTCCGTATAATAAACATTACGAGAGAATCGAAGACGTATTTGATTTACTAATTGGTATTGGTAGATTCCAGAAATTGTCTGGTTATGATTTTGGCGAGTTTGACTCATCTATTGCTGATGTAAATGATTGGCTACTTGCCGGTAGAAGACTATTATTTTGGACTACAGAGAATCATATACAAAATGATAGTATTGTGTTAAGTCCAATGGCAAACACTATAACGTTTGAAAGTTCTACTGGTAAAATATCAGAAATAAAAAATTCACTTAAAGAACAAAATTCATTAGTAGACAGCGACGGGAAAATGATTAACATTAGAGATTGCTCTATTGTAAGACAAGATAATACAATAACTATTACTGCGCCAACAGAAAGACAAATTTTTGGCTGTTTAATACATACAGAGTTAGTTGAACATGCCGCGGTATTTAATAATAATACAGCATTTAATGATTTAATTTATAATAACGTTATTGGTATCAGGCAAGAAAGATTAGAAATTCACACACAACGAAGCAAGAATTGGGACGGCAGATACAATGCTGAAGGTTTAATTATAAGCAGTTCAGGTAGTGTACTACCAAACTTTGATTTGTTAGTAGACAATATACGTCTCTATCATGAAAACGGCTTCCAGACTATTGATCCAGTAAAAACTGATCTTGCTAGAGGACTTATTGGTTTTGAGAAAAACAACAGCCTAGCAAATATTAAACTTAGTGACTCGGCACAATATGATTTCTATAAAGGTATAATTAAAAATAAAGGTACTGCCAATTCTATAACAAGTGTGCTACGATCAAATGTTGTTAATACAAATAAGAATATCGAGATAAGCGAAGAATGGGCAATTAAACGTGGACAGTTTGGCGATGTATTTAACCATCAGAGTATGGATATATCACTGAAGCAAAGTGACTTTATAACAGATAATCAACAAGTAGAAATACTATATCCAGAAAATATTACTGGTGCTGTTAGTAACATATTTGTTTACGAGAGAAATACTACTTACTTTAAGACACCTACTATAGAAATTGATCCACCTACAAAAGGTAATGCCGCACTGGCAACAGCAAAACTGTACAGTAATGCTTTGCTAGAAAGTGTTACAATTACTTCAGGTGGAGACGGATATTCCAGTAAGCCAAATGTAGCAGTCATTACAGGTAATATTGTTGTTGCTAGAATCGACGAAGTATTACAAAATGGACTAGCATTTAGTACAGCAGATGTAGATGTACCGTTAACTGGAACGTCGGCGTTATCTAATATAACTATTACAGATTATACAACAACATCAAATACCAGTGTCGACATTGACTTAGCAAATGCTAGATCATTAGAGCATACTGTTACACAAATTAACAAGCAACTATCTTTGGCAAGTGTCACAGATGTTGTAGCATTTAGTGATTTAGATACTGATTTAGAAAAAGCAAGTATAACTGATGTAACTAATGTACACAATGCTTTACCATTATTAGTCACAACAGGAAGTGTTCATGGTTTTAATTCGCCTAGCAATACTAGAGCAAATGCGTCTATTCAGGCCATAACTAGTGCCAGTACTGCTATTTTAACATTGTTCACTGCTAATATAGGATCAAGTTCATTTAGCACAGGAGATACAGTATTACTACAAAATGTAGTTGGCGGTACAGGATTTAACGGATTAAACAACACAACGTTCTATGTTAAAGAAACTGGTACTGATTATCAATACGAATTATATACCGACAAAGCATTGTCCATAGGCGCAAACACAATTTCTAATTCAGGAACAGCAAATGGCGGCGATGCGTATGCTAGTGCTAACGTTGATTTTGTAAAAGTTAAAGATTTAACTAGTATACCTGATGGCAACTATTATGTAGATCATGATCCGAGTAGAAACTATAATGTTACTATTAATGGTGTCACAGTATCTAGAACAGGGCATTCAACAACACAGTTTGATTTGTATCAAGATCCGTCGTTAAGACTGCCTGTAACATATGGTTCATCTATATCAGGTGATACAGGAACGTTAGAAGTTTATGGATCGGGTGGCGACAAACGATTATATATTAGAGGTAGTGACTTCCAGTTAGCAGAAAGCACGTTACCAGGTGGTAACCCAAGTACTTCACTATCTGTATTAAATATGACACCCGGCAGATATCAGCCACAACAACGATTCCCAATACAAACTGCTAATAATACTACAATCAATGACATTGTAGTTACAATTGGCGGTGTAGGTGTAACAAAAAGTTACTTTGGCTTTGATAACGGTGATAGAAGTATTAACTTACTATCTTCATCGCAGTTAAATTCTAAAATATCTTCAGATACATTTACAGTTGATCTAACAGGCACATCAGAAATGCTAGACGACAACGTTGTAGAAATTGATGGCCAGTATCCGTATATTGAATTTTACATAGACGGCAAGGAAATTAAAAACACGCCTAGTTATAGAGCAGTTAATGTATCTAATGCTATTGCTGGAACAACCAGAGTTACATTTTCAAATGTTTCTCAATATGCTAATAATATAAACATTAATGCTAACGTAACTATTTCGGAAATGGGTACAGTACAATTTAACAATACATTAACAACAGATATACCTGGTGCTAAATTATCAATCAAATCAGTTGCTAATGATACAATTATTGCTAACACAACTAGCATAAGAACATACAAAGTTATAGATGACGACCCAACAGATAACAAGATCACTATTGATATTGACAATACTGAAACAATGCTTAAACGTCCAACTAATACAGTTGATAAAGGTATATGGCCAACTACAAGCAACACTATATTTTCAATACCAAACGCAGGTTATGTAAACAGAGCAAATGTAGAATGGGAAGCATTTAACATACAAAATTTTGATAATATTATTGCTAGTGGAAAGAGAACAAATCCAATAGAAGGTCAGCATTTACATCTTGCTAAAGCAGAGAACGAAGATTGGAATGTGTATGAATTAGTTTTACACGGAGAGCAAAACAGGGCAGGCGGATTAGTTCCTGCTAAAAACTTTGTAGACACAGTTAACGGTCAGACTACATTATTTTCTAATAATCCATTGTCGTTATATTCCGATGGTAACGATATCAATGACCTTAACAATAAACGATATTTTGATAATCACATAGTTGTTAAAAATGCTGAATTATCGAATATAGTTTTAAAATGGAGTAACGAACAATTAGTTGCTACACCAAGAACAGTATTTACAGGTATGTATGTACCACTAAAAAGAATTAGTAGAAAGATCACTAGTGTGGCGCCGGGTGCCACGGGTGTTATCACAGAAGCATTGCCTAACACAGAAGCAAGATCAACAAAAAGAATCTTTGGTAAATTACAAGTACCGCTATCTAATGTAGAGTTTTATAGACCAGCAGGTGTTACCAAAGATAGAAGAATTGCTACTGTTAATAATAGTGTTCAAATCACAGTGGACAATATAGAAGGTCTAGAACCAGGAACCGGTGAAAATGATTATCCAGATAATGTTTACTTTTACGGAGCAGGAGCAACGTCGGCAAACTTGACTGTAGGTAAAAAATATCCTATAGATGCCGTTGCTGGTTTTGTTACAGACGATAACGGAGCAGGTACTTTTTATATTACAGAAGCAAATATTACAGCAACATCTTTTGCTAGAATAGGCACAGGAAATTGCTATGTTGGTTTTGAATCTGTATTAAGACAAGATACAAGAGCAGAAATTACTGGCATAACACCTAGTACTAATAAAGTTGTATTCAAAGCCGGTGACTTAACAGATTTAACAAACAGCACAAACGTATCAATATCTACTGCTAGTGATAACTCATCAGTTGATACAATACCAGCACAATTTTATACAGTTGCTGATGTAGATACTGCGGCTAAAACATTTAGTATCACAAGTAGTGATTTAAGATTCCATGATGCGAGTGTTGCCAAATCAGCACACAATAAATTATCAGTTCTAAGTGTGCCAATGGGTGGCGGCATTCATGTACTAATTACAGACGGAGCGTCTGACAAAATACAAGGCGCATGGAGAGATGCTGTAACTATAGAAGGTAACGCAACAGTTAAGAAATTTAATACACCTGACTTTGTACATTTTGAGACAGATAGTACACAATTCTCTGGTAACGTATACCCAGTAATACAATCACAGGTAACTAGTGATTCTGGTACTACATATTCAAGTATTGCTGAACCAACAGGTAGTGCTGTAACAAATTCTAATGTGGTTGTATATAAAGGCGAATATCAAAATTTACAAGGAAATATTACAAGATTACAATCACCGAGCATATTACATATAAACAATTTTGATAACACAAAGATTGGTACATATGGTTTAGGAGGATTTAAATTCTTAAACGGTAATACTAAGGTTTCAGACGATCAAGTTTCAAACATAACAAATAAAGAATTTATATTTAGTAAGCCTTCGGCAACTGATTCAGTAGACGGATTAGTGGTTATGAACCCAAGTGCCGGTGTTAAGGATTTAACAACAAGATTTAAAGTTGATATTGATAAAGACACAACTAATAATACAGCAGACATCCGACTAAGAGAAGATGTTACTGCTGGTGATCTTAAGAAATTATTATTCACTTCTAGTAGAAATACTACAAGAAAACAAGATTTGTTAAAAGGTGCTAATATTAATTATGGTGGCTCCGGCGGCAGTAAAATAAATGAGTGGTCAAGCAAATACAATAATAAGCCAATGTATATTGGTGCTCTAGCAGGGAATAATAAATTAAGTTTTGAAAATATATTTTCTGAACCGCCAGAATCATTTAGAAGTATTGATAACGTAGAACTTGAATTAGAATTCAGATATGTTACACCAGCAGATTTAGAAACATTAAAGCAATTAACATCGCCTGCTAGTCTACCTAGAGATCCTAGGAGGTACTTACAGAATACAAACTTTGATGGCGAAAATAGAAGTATACTACCAACAGATGATTCACCGATTGCCTTTAACAAAAATGTAGATGTTGATTGGTGGGTTGATACATATACAAAACCTATGAACAAACCGTCACTGGATGGATTCCGCGTAGACATGAGTGTGATAGGTGGTGGTAATAGTTCAAGTAGCAGAAACTTTTCAAGTAGAATAGAATTATGGAAAAGATATCCAGGCGAACACAATTCGTCAAATTATGCTCATCCGCAATCCAAGTATGTCACAGTTTCAGAAATTGGCGGCAATATCAACGAGGCTAATCCGGTAGTTAAATTTAATTTTAATGATAGAGGAGCAGGTATTTCTGAAGGTATTGAGTTTTTAAGTAGAGTCGAAAACACCAGTGATTATCACGGTACTCAAAAATATAAAAATAGACATAAACTGAAAAGTCAGAACAAACAAAACCAATTCGACATACAGCCTCATCATCCTAGTGCTACAAATAGACCATTAGAGTGGTGGAGCAATGATGCTAAAAGTGTGTTGGTTCAAGGTGAGGCAAACAAATTTAGAATAGAATTAGGATACGACGAAGGAGTGTCAGTATATCCATCATCGATAGGCGAGGAATATATCATTCCTATAGTCATAGTTAAAAATATTAAAGTCAACTATACATTATCGCCTGTTACAAATCTTAAATTAGATAATTTAAGAGTATCGATGATTGGTGGCAACTTGTCACAAGTAGTCGACAGAAAAATTGAAAGTGTAGATAATACATTCTTTACAGTTGATAATAGCGATAACTCTATACCGGCAGACGAACTGTCAGGTGATGTTAAGGCTGTATTATATAGAATAGACGAAAATAACAATAAACAAATTATTGTTAATGACTTAACTAGTCCTATCAAAATGTCAGATCCAACTGATAAAGGATATTGTGCTACATTGTTTACAACAACTGACGCAAACAGTATTTTAAATACAGGTACTGTATTTGGTTATGTATCTGATAAGCCAGAACATATTACAACTGCTGGTAGTTTCTTAGTTAGTATACCTAACACGTCGACAACACCTATAACAGGAATTTTAGGTAATGATCTGAATGCTGATATTAAGTACTTGCCTTTAAACTATACAGGCAAAAATCAACCAGTAATTACAGAGGTTGATGTCACTATTAGAATGGCGACATATAAAAATGAAAGCAAAATATATACTGATGTCGAAGGAATGTCAAACACAGATATAGTTAGAATCAACGACACCTTAAATGTAAGCGGTATTGAAGGACAGGCCAATGTAACAAGTGTAGGTAAAACATATATTACTATTGCTAAAGGATCAGCACAAAATATAATTAATCATGCTATACCAGTAGCAAACGCATCAAGTTTAGAAATTATTTCAAACAGTTCGCTGAACCAAAACTTAGTAACTTTTACTGATCCTCTTCATGATATGATAGTAGGTTCAAAAGTAATATTTAGTACAACTAACAACAGCGATTATTTAAACAATACGTCATTTATAGTTAAGGAAGTTACACAAAATACATTTAAAGTAAGTGTAGCGAATACATCTGTTATACCAACAAGCGATATTTCATCATTAAAATATGCCGCGGTATTTAATAGTCCAAATGGAAATTTAGATGTGCAATATTTTGTAGAACCTAGAAAAATATATCATCTAAGTTGTAATAATCACAATAATATTTTTGGACCTGAAGACAACGTTACATTCTATACTGGTAGTGTAGACACCGCAAGTCTAAATGGCACGACAGCAGAAGTATTTGCTGGAACAGATAGATCATTAAGTATAGCACTAAGTACTATGCCTACAGCACTAACATCGAATTTAACTATTAGATATACTGACGATTTAAATAAAAATGTTATCTCATTGCCACCTAAGTATACTATCAATAATTTATATGGTAGAGTGCCTAGTAACGAAGTACAATGGGCATCATTTACAGGCGACAAAGAAATTAATATTAGCACTTTTGATAGTATAGGTGGTATTAATACAAATGCTACATTTAGCGGATTCTTAGGAAATACAATACCGTCAAGTGAAACATATTTGCCAATTAACATATTTACTGCTACTGATTTTGTTTCAGTAGATCACGGCATAGGAAAATACACTATACATGCCGAAGTAGTAAGTACAACAGCCGCAAGTTCAGAAGGACTAGTAAATATCCGTATAAGCAATGGCGGCTTAGGACTTTACGAGAAAGGCAAATTGAAGTTCTCAAACAGTATTAACGGACATGCGTTAAGTGGTAACGAATTTGATATACTTGATTTTATTGTGATTATAGACGAAGATGGCGATCAAGGAGATCAGTTTTACACAATTAAGGCTCCGGGTGCTACGGCAACAACAAATGAATTTTCTGTTTCATATACAGCATACAGACCAAACAAAGACAGAGCAATCAAACTTACTAAGAACGGTAAGTATACAGGGTTTGCTACACCGTCTGCTGTAACTAAAGATATAATTACTGTCGAAACACCTTACTTAGGAGCATTGCCAGTAGATACAGAAGGATACTGGGTCAACGATATTATACTTGTAAAAGGCACATCAGACTTAGGATCAGAAATGAAATTACGTCCTAGATTTGACTCTATGGTTATATCCGGTGCTATACAACGAAACCTAAACGCAAAATATAGAATAGCGGCACAATCAATGGTGTCAGCATCGCCTTTCTCAGATGACCCAGACTTAGGTGAATCAACAGTGATTCCAGTTTACGGTTTTGCTAACAGCGATAAACGTGTCGATCTTAAAGAACAAAATGTTGAATACTCATTAGATAGTTGGAACTCTGTTAAAGTTAATGGAGCAAAAACCACACTAATTAATACTAAATCTATACAAGATGTCAGCGACAGTTTAAACTTTGCCGCAAGGTATAAAGAAGGTGTTATACAAAGTACAGGAAGTATAACAGCAGGATTCATGTTTGGTAGTAGAAACTTTAAACTAGACAATCCATTAAATCCGGCTTATAATCAGAAGTTTGTTAGTGTACCAAACAACTTAACAAACTTAGAACCAGTAAAATTTGATACTAACAATGCGGGTAATGCCGTTAAAAATGGTGTTCCACGTTATATTAATCAGATACTAGTAAACAATAAATCCAAATTAGGTTCAGCGGCGTTAAGTGGCCAATACATGATTGACCAAGACAATCTAGGGCAGATTATAGATAAAGGCAAAAAAGCAGGAAAACTAACTAGAATAGGTGGCGGTAAAAGTAATGCTCCTACACTTGATATACTTTCTGCAAAAAACAAAACAGTTAACGAATATCATAACAATATTATGTCATCGTCAACAAGTCCTTATTTAAACAAAGATGTGGCCAAAGGCGCACATAATGCCTATAAGAAGTATGCTGAATTACAAGGTATGGATGGAATTTACACAGGCAATCCAGGTTACCAGACATTTAATACTGTTTCAGCATTTGGCGAGCCAGAGGGCGAGTTAATTAAATTAAATGGCGGCGGCGGAGGCGGCGGCTATTCAGGAGGTCAAGGACCACAAGGACCACAAGGACCACAAGGACCACAGGGACCACAAGGACCACAAGGACCACAAGGACCACAGGGACCAGTAGTTGATGATGGCCCAGATTGCGGCTCATTTAAGATATCACTATATGATATAAACAATGCTGGAGAAGCCGCGGCAGTACAAGATTTTGACGCCGACTTGTTAGCAATAGCACAACAATATTATAACTTCATTATTGGCGGCGCAGGTATTGGTAATGAAAATGGTTCTTACTACGATACATACGATCAAGGAATTAGAGTAGGATGGAGAGATTTCCAGGCCGCAGGTGGCAATTATAGTCAATGGACTCAATACTTGGCGTATGTTAACGGATCAATGGCAACGTCAGAACAAAAAATTAAATACAATGAAGCAATAGTTGACTTATGCGAGGCCGATCCAGGATACGTTAAAGTACTAGACGGCGATCTATGTTCAAACAGCGGCGAGGTAATGTTCCTCGGAAATCAACGAATTAATTTAAATGATAATTGTGATCCATGTGCGTTAGCAGATGGCATCAATTCCCAGAACTCAGACTATAGAGCAATATGTGGCGAACCTACCAAAGAAGAAGTTAATTGTGTTATACCAGGTGGCGGCCAAGGTTGGGGCGAAACAGCATTTGGCGAAGTTGTAGATCCAACAACAGGCTCTAACTTAATAGAAGAAAGTTTAAGGTGGGGCGGCAAAAAGCCAAAAGTTAAAGGCGACAACACTAGATATCTTACAGATTGCTGGGCAGAAGTAGAAAACAGACACGATCCGCTAACAGTCCGTATTCCTTCATCCCCTCCGGGCAAAGGCTTTGGTATGTTAGTTGAACAAATATTAAATGATAGAGGCGTAGACCCAATAGAAGGCGGATATAGAACTATTGTTTTACGATTAATACCCTCATCTGAAAAGAAAGGCGATATTGTTAATAAAACTATACAAGGTTCCGGTTCTGGTACACAGCCTAAATGGTACGATATTAGAGGATATGGTAACGATACTTGTAATTGGATTAATGTAGATTTCAAACAAATGCGTTCCAAAGGCGGTAAAGGATTAAACCTAGGTGGAGCAGAAATTAGATTTAAAGGCTTTAAGCCTGGTATTAGTTGGTATAAATTAGAACTACAACTTAGTAAGCAGGACGATACTAGTGGTAGTAATCCTTTAACACAACGATTAAAACAAATGAATTACGATCTTACTAAAGAAGGTAGGAACAGACATAAGCCAACAAGATTTGGACAAAACTTAGTTTTAGGGTTACTTGTAAGAGGAACAGTATTTAGTTATGGCGGCCTGGAAGAATACGTTAAATTTGAAGACTACACTAATGACGAAACAGGTTGGAAGTATAAGAAGATTGTAGGCTACGGCGAAAAGATGGGTGGCCCAGACACAGGTGATGAAAAAGACAGAAGTTACTACACCAGAGATAATGAAGGTAGTGGATACTTCTTTACCTCATTATGGGATATACATCCTGTACAGCAAAGAAGAAAAGCAGGCTGTTTCACTGATATCGATATTCCTGTTTTACAGGCTGTCAAGATCAAGAGTGCTGTACCATTTAGTTTAGGCATGGGGTGTTCAAGAAGTCCGTTTGCTGAAGTAGGCGACTTTATGCCATATGTTGAAAAGAAATCAGTTGCTAGTGCTAACTTGGCTCTAGGAGCAAATCTAACTAACGAAGAGTTACAATCAAAGTCTACAGGAACAGGATTCTCTGCTCCTAAGGTATTAACAACTAAAGCATCAAGCGGTACTATACAACTTGCTGAGTCTGTTGGTGTACCGAGTCAAAGTAACCCATTTATGACAGCAGACTATTTAAGAATGGACGGATTAGCAATAACACCAAGATCAGGTGAAGGTTCCAGAAGCGGTGCCTTTGACGCAAATTCAAATGTAGCATTTAATCCTGGATCAATAGAGGATAGTACAGGCTTTAACTATAGAATAGGTGATAAACTTGCTATAGTAGGTGGCCAACCTAAAACACTAGATAATAGTGCTTACTACCTTGATAGAGTTGATATACAAAATCCAGGTATTGGATACAACCCAGCAGATACAAGATTTGAAATTGTTGATAAGAATGATCCTAAACATAAATTACCAGGCGTAACAGTTAGAGGTGTTTACGCACCAAGCACAACTGGATTACAGCCTACATTAAAAGTAGCAGGTAGATCAGCAACGTCATACTATCACAGTTTTTATAGAGAATATATCGAACAAGGCGGCGGTACCGATAAGGATTGGATCAATAGCGAAACAGTTCCAAACTACATTGATACTTACTCATCATCAATTAATGAACTAGAAATTGATCGCAAAAGATCTGATATAGCATTAGATGAGTTATCGGCAAAAGATACATTTAAAATCAGTTCAAGAGCAGACTTAGTAAACAGTAGTAGAGAATATAAACTGTTTGTTGGAACAAGAGATTATGAAAATGCCGGAGCAATGATGATGTTTGGCTTAGGTATTCATGACAAAGGCGAGTTAGGAACCGAACTAATTAAGAACAGTAAAGTTTATGATGTGTTCAATGAAATAGAACTAAGTAATCTTAATGGTTCATGGTTATGTGTATGGGAAATACCAAATGGAACAGTATTTCCAAATGGTCATAATCCATCCACAAAGTTTGCGGCAATGCCAGAAAACACAAAAGGATTACTAAAAGTTTTCCATGATGCTGAAGTATACGACAGCGATACAAGTAACGAATACAAGCATTTCTTAAGTCAGACACTAACTAGGTTCAATGGTAGAATTGTTACTTTCTTAAGAGTTAGTAATAATAGAGTTTTCTTTAAAGTAGAAACAACATTAGGCTTAGAAAAAGCACCTAACTTTGAAGCATACGGTGTACCAGACTTTACAAATTTATGGAGTAGATTCTACCCAATTGATACTATAAGTGAGTTCCAGAACCAGACAACTAAAACTGTAACATATCAAGATCAGTCTGAAGCACATAGTTTAACAACTAGTGTGTCAATTGATATGGCTAACTCATTAAATGTGACACAGGTTGACAGCAACACATTTAAATTTGATAGTGTAGAATCAGGTACTGATCAATACATAAGTGTTGATGTTAATGCGTCCAGACAAAATTCCACATTACCAATTAGTCCAATAGAACAAAATTGGGATATATTTGTTATACAGAAAGATATTAGTCAGAGTTATTTAAGAGTACCATATACAGTACATTTACCGGACGAACTTATTACAATTACAGAAGATGCCGATGGTAACGAAGTAAGAGATGTAGAGCCAGTGCCAGCATTTCAGTTAGCAAAGGCCATGAACAAAATACATTATAACACGGTCTATAGGCCAATGTCAAGTCCGTATGTTAAGATGGGAGAATCTGAAGCATTGGTATTTAAATTTAATTTTGATAAGATACCCGATGATGCTATAATTCAGGATATAGATATTGACTTTATTATGAGAAGTACTATGCCCGGCGATTACGGTATGATATGGTTACAAGCACCGGATGGTACTAGAATGCCATTAATGCAATTCTTAGGAAAATACGGAGCAAATGGGCAAAACGATCAAGGCGGATTTATGCCTGGGTATGATTATAAGAAAAATAATAACGGCCCACAAGAAATGATATTCTCGGTAACCAGTAAAGATCAAGCAGAAACTGTTCAACCAAATGGTGTCAACTTAGTTAGTTACGGCACAAAGGTTAAACCATGGATTGGTAACTGGAAACGACAAGCAGGCAATCAAGGTAAAGATTTAAACGGCACAATTTACAGTAGCGATTATGATAGTAGTAACGGTACAGCATTAACACAGGCAACTGGCGCATATTGGAATAATACTAACAACGTATTAAGAAAGTGGCTACAAGGCGGCGAGAATGTTGCGTACAGCACAGTAATAGCAGATCCTAGCAGTATATCATTAAGCACAGGTATTACAATAGAATACACAGATCGCGGTACACAGACGTTAACCGTTCCTGTAACAAGTACAATGTCATTACAACAAGTAATTGATGCTGTAAATAATCTAAACAACAAGTTTATTAAAGCAAGATTTAGTGAAGGCGCAACTAATAGATGGGAAATATATTCCAATGACAGCGATTATAAAATTGTTAATGCTGATCCTAGATTAGGCTTAACTTTAACAACATATAAAATTGGTAAAAATAGACAGATTAAAGGTACATGGTATGTTGAAGTAACAAGACCAGGACGAGTATTTAATTTAATAAATGACAGTAACATACTTTCTAGAAGACCAGAAGGTGCTACAAATGTAGGTATAACAGAATATACTACAGCAGTTAAAACACCTAACATAAAAATTAGTTATGTGTCACCAAGCGAAGATCCAAATTATGAAACTGCTAATAAAGATACAATTACAAGGTTAGAAATTATACAGAAAGGTGGATTCCAAGCAGAGTTCTCAATGAGAAATTGGATAGTTAAAGCAATTGGTTCGGGTCAAGGATTCAAAGCAAGAGCAATACTAAGCAAAGGGGAGTTAATTGCCGAAGACAATCCAGATATTGTAGAACAATCAGCACAATTTGAAGTTGCAGAAATTAATACATCTGGTAGTATTACAAAATTAAGAATACTAGATAGAGGAGTATATGAAATATTCCCAGCAGAACAAGAAAGAGGAATACCTCTAAAATATGTAGACGACGGCGATGCGTCTCAAAGACTTGAAGGGCCTGGATTTGGTGCTAGAGTTATTGCTTCATCAAGAAGTGTTATTGACTGTAGACAACCTCCGGCCTTAGTAGCAAATAATGCCGGTCCGGCTAGACCAGAGACACCTGCTGAAGCACTGGCGGATGTTATTAATGAAGCAATAGGACCAGACGGCGGATTAACAGCAGATGTAGTTGATATTAATCCTGACGTACAAGTATTAACATTTACCTCAGATGGTGATGGGTTTGATTTAGAAGATGTAGTTCCAGGAACACTAGATGCTATTGGTATACCTACTGGCGAATATAGTCCTCAATCAATTGGCTTTAGATCACAAATTGGTAACCCAGGTAGTGATTTTGGCCTAGGCGACGGTAATAACACTGGCGACGGTAATCCGTTTAATAGATCAGGCGACGGTGATAGTTTAGTTATGTACAACACTACAGTACCACCAGAGTTTGAAGGACTTTCAAGTTCAGCATTTGGCGATATATACAAATATGATCTAAGCAAAGTTGACGATAGTAGTATTTTAAATAGCAAATTACAGTCTGATGTAGATGTATTATACTTCGAGTCGCGAAGATATAAAGGCTTGTATGACAATGCTCGATCAGTTGGTAAGACTTGGATTGACGAATATGATGTTACCGGTTGGGCACACTTAGAAGATGGCTCTGTTAAACTCAGACAAGATGCTTTAATTGATAGCAGTAAATTAAAGAATGCTTTAATATATCAAAAGGATAATGGCGAAAGAGTAACCGATGTAATATTACATGATCCGTTCAAAGGATTTATTATTCCAGAAGCAGAAAGAAATATTGAATATATCAGCGATGGTGATCCAGTATATTATAATAATGACGGCAGTAACTTTAGTAAAGTTAATGTTGGAGAATTATGGTGGAATACCAGCACAATGCGAGTACGTTGGTATGAACAAGCAAATGTAGATTATAGAGCAGATTACTGGGGTTCATATGTCACAGGTTCAAGTTTTGATGTATACGAATGGATAGAAAGTAAACAAACACCAAGTGACTACACTGGTAAAGGTACGCCATTATCAGCAATGAATTATTTAGTAGATCAAGTATTTAATACTAAAACAAATACTTACAGTAACACATATTATTATTGGGTTAAAGATATTGACTCAGTACCTCAAAATGTTAAGAACAGAACAATATCAGCAAAACAGGTATCAAGATTACTTGAATCACCTAGAGCAGAAAGATTACCTACATATGGTGTAGCAGACAATAACACTATGGTATTTAATAATATTAAGACTTACTTAACAGATGACAATAGTGTTCTACAAACAAACTTTTCTAGGAAAGATACTAAGTACGAAAACAAACACGAGTCGTATATATTACTTGGCGAAAATGCTGAACTGTCAAGAATACCAAGAGAGTTTATTAATAAACTAATCGATAGTTTAGCAGGTGAAGACAAGCAAGGTAATGTTGTACCTGATATACATTTAAACAAATTTGAGAAGTACGGAATAAGTATTAGACCTCGTCAGACTATGTTTATGAAAGTTACTGAAGCAAAACGAACTGCTAGATCATTCCTAAATAGAGAGTTAGCAAAAATAATATTAACGGGTGACGTATATAAAGGTTGGAATGCTTATGTAAGCACGTCGAACTTGTATGAAGTTACAGACTGGGTAAAAGAAGGCTACACATCTAGTAATGTTAAAGCAAGATTAAATGTAACTACACTTAAAGATATGTTTGCTCTAACAGGAATTGACGATGGTGTATTTGTACAAGTAGTGGACAATATAAATCCTGATAGAATATTTGAGTATAATGGCGTTACAGACGATTACGAATTAGTTAAAGTTATTAACGGTACTATACAGATTAAGAAAGAGTTCTATAATGGCGCACAAAATTCAGTGTTAGCAACAGAAATTAGACAACTAATAGATGCTATAATTACTAATGTATTTAAGTCTACTAACTTAACTAACAAACTGTATTTCACAATGTTAAATTACATTCTAACAGAACAGTATCAAACTGAGTGGTTCTTTAAATCATCATACTTTAATATTAGACAAAGTGCTGATAATTTAGAACAAAAAATTACAACCAAGATTGATCCGTTTGGCGATATGTCTGATTACATAAAAACGGTAAAACCATATACTAGTAAGTTAAGAGATTTCAATGATAGAAAAACTCACACAGAAATTACTAAATCGTTTGCTACAGACTTTGATAAGCCACCGTATCAACCGAACTTATCAGTACAAGCAAGAATACTTGATCCTAACTCTGTAGCAGATGCTAATATTATTAGTACTGATTCGGAATATTCTAATTGGGGGAATGCTACATTAAATAGTACAACAAAAATTAGAACGTTTACTGAAAAAGTTTACATAGACAGGAATCAATCCGATATTATAGCATTAGGTGATGCTAGTAATGTATCATTAGCAAATGCTTACAGTCAGCCAACAAGTTTAACTGCTGAAGCAAGAATGTCTCAGTTACTAACAGACTCAGCAAATGCTACACCTATAAATCACATAGAAAGACTATTTGTATATCATCCAACAATAATGGATCTAAACACAAAGATTGCCAATACATCATTCTCAAATGATATTATTACAGGACTCAAGGCAACTAGGCTTACTACATTAAAAATACTTGCCTACGCGGATTTCAATGGTGAAGAACTTAATGCTGATTTGTTTAGTAAATCATATTATGATCGCATAGGCAATGAGATACTAGCAACTGAATTTGGTTACGATCAAACTGCGTTTGACGGTGATGGATACGATAGCGATACAGTTGTAAACAATTATATGGCTAATACAACATTGGATAGCGAACTAGTAAGAGATTCAATAACGTATGCTGGATTTGACAGTAATACATTCTTTAAAGGATATGCTGGCCCGGCCAGACCACCAGAGCATGTATTATTTAACGCATTCGAAGGTTTACAGTTTAACGTACAATCTGGATCACAAAGTGGCGGTGCTAATGTATCGTACAAGATGTTCTTAGGATTAAATGGTTCTGTAGAATATACTAGAATATCAAACGAATTTAAAACAACACTAGCAACAGCAATATCTAAAACAGATAGTACTATTATATTAACTGACGCAACAAAGGTAACATTACCGTTCTCAGGTAGTAAGGCCAGTGTAATTTATATAGGCGACGAAAGAATAACATTTGGTGCTATAGACGGAAATGTATTAAAAGACGTTTCACGTGGTACTTTAGGTACTAGTGTTGAATCACATCCAGCAGGAACAAAAGTGATTGATGCTAGTGAACAAAACAGAATAGAAATCGGGTCACAGGCTTTCAGTAGCAGTAATAATGACCCAGAAGAAGCATATTGGAACCAAGCAAATGTGGCATTAGCAGATTCAACCACCACTATTGCTCGATTCCTAAAAGATAAACCAGGATCTTACTTTGATTAAGGTTGAGAAATAAACGGACTATTTTATAAAAGAGATAAATACTGATATGAACGATAAAGATAACAACAACGAAAAAGTAGAAAATTCAGACAATCCAATGACTGATAGCATAGGGTTTGATGTTTCAGGTCATATACTTATTAGAGATAAGGAAACTGGCGAGGAACTAGTAAACAAAAGAAATGCTATTCACTACGGTAACTTAGGTTATCTAATATCACAGGCATTAGGAAACCAGGACAATAAAATTATACACTTTATGGCATTCGGAAACGGCGCAACAAGTGTAGATAGTTCGGGTAAAGTAATTTACAAAAGCACAAACACTAGCGAAAGCAGAGAGACATCAGCATCATTGTATAGAAAAACGTTTGCTAAAGTAATTAGTACAACGGCACAAAACAATGATCAATCAAGTAACAAGTTAGAAGTTATTGAAGGATCAGGTTTTACTGACATGAAAATTACATGTACATTAGGACTTAACGAACCTTCAGGACAACAATCGTTTGATACATCTTCAAATAACGAAGGTGATTATATATTTGACGAATTAGGACTTATGACGTATGTAGATGGCGCGAATGCCACTACTGCGAGTACAAGCGGCGACTTATTAACACACGTTGTATTTCACCCAGTACAAAAAAGTTTAAACAGAATAATAGAAGTCGTGTATACATTGCGTATACAGATGACATAAAGAGGAAATAAAAGATGGCATATACAGTTTCAAATACAGACAGCACTCGTACAATAACGGTTGCTGACGGAACTCTTGATACTACAACATATTCTGTTACACTTATTGGTAAGAATGTAACAAACTACGGTGACGTGTTTGTTAAAAATTCTATAAGGCACTTAGAAAACTTTGCTAGTGCAACCGCACCAGGTGTAGCATCTCCATTAATTGGACAGTTGTGGTATGACAAAACAGGCAAAGTCCTAAGAGTTTATAAAGGCACAGAAGGTTGGGTAAGGGTTTCTACCGTAGTATCAGAAACTCCACCAAGCGACGGTCTATCAGATGGAGTTTCATATTTTGATACTTCCGATAATAAATTAAAAATTTACAGTAGCGGTGCTTTCCATGATGCGAGTTACTCAGGTACTGTAACAGATGAATATCAGTTAGTCAGTGCGTTAGGTACGCCATCATCCTATGGTACACGAGGCAGAACAATATTCTTAAAAGATTCAGCAGGTGTGGCCAGAGCAGTACATGCCTTGACTTATGTTAATAATTCAGAAACAGATGCTGAACATCCAAATGGTGAAACCATTATGGCTATATTCAGTGATCACACTGAATTCTTAGTTTCAGATGTTGTATCTCAAACAGATGATGATACATCTAGTTTTGTTTGGTATGATCAAATTGTATCATCCGCCGGCTTTAAAGGAAGCGACGGAACATCAGGTAAAATCAAAAAAGGTTTTAACCTAAGAAACGAATATGCTAACACATCAATAGCACTAGCAGATAGAGCCATCGAAGCAGATAGTGTTACAGGAAATTTAAAAATTGGTAGTTCTTACTACCCAATTAGTACTATTGTTAGATCAAGTGCTGATATTGTAGCAGACTTAGGTGATAACTATGATTTAGGTTCAAGTACGAACAGATGGCAAGACCTCCACCTTAACGGCACAGCATACTTTGGTCAAAATGGTGGTTCAAGTTTAATTAGACCGGCTTCGGGTGCTCAACTTAGCATAGGTGAAACCGGCAATAAGATACATCAAATACATGCTACAACAACAAATGCTACTACAGGTAACTTTGCTGACGTTAATGTAACTGAAGACTTAATTGTTACAGGTAACATTGTTGCTAATAGTGTAACAGCAGATATTAACTTTGATGATTTTACATCAGCAGATGCTACTATATCAAACGTTATTACAGCAACTAACGGCATAAGCAGTTTAGGTTACTTAACAGTGGCTGGATATGCAAATGTTTCATCTACATTAACTGTAACTGGACAAACAAATCTTAACGGTAGTGTTAGAGTTGGTGATTCATCATCAGACGGTGTTGAATTTGTAGCAGACATTATAAGTGGTATGAGACCAAGGCAAGACAGTCAATTTGATATTGGTGCAGATCTCTATCGATGGAGACAATTATTTGTTGACAACGTTTATGTTACTGATACTGCTAATATTGGCGGAGCATTCCATATTGAAAGCACAGCAGATGCTGACAACAACAATGATTATTCAGTATCCTTTAGAGCACAAGGTGGTGCTGTAATTAGGAAAAAAGCCTTTGTTGGAACTGCGTTAGACGTTGGAACAACAATAGTAGCAGGTAGTTCGATCACAGGTGGCTCATATTTAACTATTAATGGAGCAATTTCTGGAGCAACAACAATTACTGCGTCAGGCGAAATTGAAGGTGGCTCATTAGACATTAATGGCGTCGCCGATATATCAGGAGCAACATCTGTAGGTAGTTTGTCATCAGCCGGTGACGTGTCGGGTGTAGCAGGAACCTTTAGTGGTGATGTGTCGGGTGTAGCAGGAACCTTTAGTGGTGCTGTATCTGGTACAAGTGGTACGTTTACTGGTAACACTCAATTTGGTAACGCCGCATCAGATGATGTAAGCATACAAGGTAGTATAACAACTAACGTGGTTCCAAAAACAAACAATACTCATGACTTAGGTTCAAGCAGTAACAAATGGAACGATGTGTACGCAACTACATTTAATGGTACAGCAACATCGGCTCAATATGCGGATTTGGCTGAGATATATTCAGCAGATCAGGATTACGAAGCAGGCACAGTTGTTAAGTTAGGCGGATCAGCAGAAGTTACACAAACAACTGGATTCAATGATGCCAATGTATTTGGAGTAGTATCTACTAACCCAGCATACTTAATGAACAGTGAAGCAGAAGGTTTGCCGGTAGCATTAACAGGTAGAGTACCATGTAAGGTCGAAGGCCGTATTAAGAAAGGCGAAAGACTAGTAAGTGGTAGTAAACCAGGTTTTGCTAAAGCACTAGGCAATAACGATTACGATATGAGATGTATTATTGGTAGAGCATTAACAAATAAAGATACCTTTGATGATGGTGTTGTTGAAGTTGTAGTCGGCGTCAAATAATCACTTAACGTAACTTAAAAAGTCATAACTAGTAGTATGAAAGGAGATTACTGGTTATTCTTTGACAAAGCATTAGACCCTAGTTGGTGTGACTACATTGTCGAGTACGCAACAGAAAATTATACACCCAACGAAGCAATTATAGGATTTGAAAACGGCAAACAAGATTCGTCCTATCGTAAAAGTGAAATACGTTGGTTAAATTCTAAAAGCGAAAAAGCAATAGTCGACGAAATATGGCACTATGCTAATCAAGTTAATAGAGACTCGTTTGATTTAGACTTACGATATGTTAACGAAATTCAATTTACAAAATATATAGGTGACCCAGATACTCCTGGTAAGTATGATTGGCATCACGATGTTGATTGGGCAGAACCTAGAGCATTCCATAGAAAGTTAAGTTTAGTATTTCAACTAACTGATCCAAGTGAGTACGAAGGTGGCAAATTTGAATTTGATCCAACCTTACCGGTACTACCGCCTGAAGCATTTCACAAAGGTTCAATAATTGTATTTCCAAGTTTTCACAGGCACAGAGTAACACCAGTTACCAGCGGAATAAGACACAGTTTAGTAACATGGGTGGAAGGCCCACATTGGCGATGAAGCACTATTATATTAATTTAGAAAAACGAATAGACCGCAAAGAGAATACTGAGCAATTATTTGAAAAGTTAGATATATCTGACTTTGAACGTATCAATGCCGTAGACGGAACATTAGTAGATTATCAAAAAGTATTAGATAATAAGATGGCGGTTAATAGTAGATGGTTAGACCCAATAGAAGATAGACCACTTACACCAGGCGAAGTAGGATGTACACTAAGCCATATTACTGCCTGGAGTAAAATTGTTACTAGTGGCAAGCCAGGCATCATCATAGAAGATGATTTATATCATAGCACAGACAACTATAATATTACTCAGATATCAGAACGGCTAGATGAATTTGACTTAGTGTATCTATCCAAGTATAATATGGATAATAATGCTCAAGGGTTTGATGATTTATTTGAAATACCAGGATACTGTTATTGGACGGCCGCATACGCATTAAGTGTACAAGGAGCAAGTAAATTATTAAACAATGTCGCTGTAAAAAACATTATACCAGCAGACGAATATTTGCCAATGATGTTAGGTACAAGTCCACATGCTGACTTATATCCAGAGTTTAAAGATTTACCAAAATTAAAAGGCTTAGCATATAAAAATAATATTTTTACTCCTCACAAAAGAGAAACAGCAATAGGTAAAACAGACACAGAAAATAATCTAAGATTTAAGGAATGGAAAGACTTTAGATTGTTTACTGTAGCAACAGAGAGTAAAAAAGCAGAACAACTTATTAAGAGTTGCGAGATACATAATCTACATTTAGAAATGTTAGGCGTAGGCGAAAAATGGCAAGGCGGTGTAATGGCAGATGGCCCAGGCGGAGGTCACAAAGTACATTATTTAAGAAGTAGATTGCGTAATGTCGATGACCGCGATATAGTTATGTTTGTCGACGGATACGATGTTGTTATCAACGATACGGAAACAGAGTTGGTAAATCGCTTTAAACAGTTTGGAGCAGATGTAGTGTTTGGCGCCGAACCGTTAATATGGCCAGACAATAGTATAGCAGAACAATTCCCACAAGTACACACAAGGAATAGATTTTTAAACAGTGGCGGGTTTATTGGTAAAGCAAGTGTTATAAAAGAAATGTTACGCACGGATATTAATAAAGCAGATGACGATCAACTATATTATCAAAAATTATTTTTATCAGGCAATTGGAATATTAAATTAGATATAGAAAATTATATATTTCAATGTGTGAGTGGTACTGCTAACAGTTTAAGTGTGTCAGATAATAACCAAGTATACAATAAAGAAACAGGTTGCTATAGTTGTGTGTTACATGGTAATGGTGGCGACGAAGATAAAAAAGCATATCAACGTCTAGTAAACCAACTATTTAATAGAGGTGCGGTTGTTCCTATTAACTTTGCTAGGTATCATAAAATTTGGACAGTAGCAGATGATATAGTAGCATGTGAATATTTAACACCTCAAATGTGTGATGATATTATTGGAGCATGTGACCAACTCGGTGGATGGGAACCTAGACCTGACGATGCCTATCCGGCACAGGAAATAAGAATACAAAAACTTTGTCCTAATCTTTATAAAGAAATGGAAAAGAATTTAACAAAGCATGTTTGGCCGCAACTAGAAGCATATTGGCCGCCTATGAGCATGTACGGTATAAGAGATTACTTTGCTATGCGTTACAGTTTAGATACACAAACATCATTAAACTTACATAACGATGCCAGCATGGTAAGTGGAAGTGTTAAATTAAATGAAGACTACCAGGGTGCCGAATTAACTTTCCCCAGACAGCACTTCACAAATAGGCATGTACCCAGAGGCGTTATGCTATTGTGGCCCGGACAAGTTACCCACCCGCATGTATGTGAAGAGTTGGAAGAAGGCGTTAAATACAGTCTTACACTATGGACAAAAAGGTTTACTCAAGACTCATAATTTAAGTTATTTGATAAATACTTACGAAGAGAGCACATTAAATGTGCTGTATAAAGTAGGAGATATTACAGATGGCATTATCAACAATGACAAATAGATCACCAGGAGACACAATAACTGCGTCCGATTGGGATATTACACGAAACAATATTTTATTAATTACTGGCACAGCATCCGGCACCGAAGGGTGGGGTCAAAGTTGGAGTGTTTACAATCCAGCCGCTGGAGCCACAATTACAGATACAAACACTAATGACATTATTAATGCCGCTCAGGATATAGCGGTATATGCCGGAGCAACCAACACAGTTTCTGATGTTGCTAATGCTGGTACTATACAGGAAACAGATTTAAATAATATTCAAGGTACAATTACTAACGGATATAATAGCAGATTAACTGCTGACGCATCTTACTTATCAACAGAAAACAAAGATACAAGTACTAGAACAGCGGCATGGAGTACTACAGTTACTCATGATTGTACTGTAACATTTAGTAATGCGGCACATAGACAAGCATTTTTTAATGCTGGCGGTAAATTAAACTTTAGTGCGTCACGAAGTGGTGGTTCAAGTAACGATCAGAACACTGACTGGACTAATATGTTAAGTGCTATCGGTACAGTTCAAATGGCTTATACAGCCACAACAGCAAGTTCAGGTACAACTACAAGTATAGGTAACAGTGACTTAACAACCAGTTACCAAACCATATACACTAAAGCAGGTTCTGGGTCATACTCAACTAACTTTTATCAAATACAAGCAAAAGCAGATAACTCAACAACATTAAGATTCTTAATTACGTTTGGTGACTCGCATACAGGTAGAGGTTACTTTGATAGTGTTGACGGAACATTACAAAGTGTTATAGGTCAAGCAAGACCTAACAGTGGTACTTTGCCAAATGGTTATACTGTAACTGTAGCAACACCGACTTATACAACTAATTCAGATTTATAATAGTTCTTAATTATTGTTAAGGCGGCTTTATAATGCATAAATAGTATTATAAACTACACACAGGACTTACATGAGCGAAAGACTTACTAAAGCATTAGAGTTTGCTAATTACAGGTTAACACTTAATAATCAGTTAGTATCGTTGCGATCTAAACTACAAACAAAATTAATTTACAGTATCAATGGCGGTACTTTTACAATTTCAAGAGAGTTGATTACTTTTGTTGACTCTCTTATTCGTCAAGAATATACAGAAGATGTTATACTAATTGACAACTTCCAAAACCCAATTCAAATCGACGATTTAGCAGACTTCCTTGAAAACATCACAAGCAAATATTTTGAAGTTACAAACGATTACCATGCTGAATATGTTAAGTTAAGACAGGCTCGTAAAGTCCATAAACTTTTGGACATAGAGCAGGATGACTAAAGGACTACTATTTTTTGCTCATAACAATCCAGAAATAGATTATCTAAAACTTGCTTGTATGTCTAGCACTATGGCTAGGTATAATTTAGGCTTAGAGAACATAACGGTTGTTACTGATTCTAACTCACTTGAATATACTTCTAAAAATTTAAACGTAGACAAGTATATACCTAACATTATCCTTACCGATAAGGATCAAGAATTCAAACGTAAAAACTATAGAAACTTTAGAGACACTAATCATAGTGTAAAAAGTTTATCATTTTACAATGCTAATAGATGTGACTCATTTGATATTTCACCATATGATGAAACCATAGTTTTAGATGTAGACTACTTGATACTCAGCGACAGTTTAAACAACTGCTGGGGTCACAAAAACGAATTAATGCTACACCACAATGTACAGGATATACAATTTAAAAGAGAAAATACCTGGAGGCGTGTAGACGACATAGGAATAACTATGTATTGGGCAACTGTATGTTATTTTCAAAAGACAGCATACACTCAAAGTTTCTTTGAAATAGTAAAACATGTAAAAGAGAATTGGCCTTTTTATAAAGATTTATATAACTTACCAGGTTCTATATACAGAAACGATTATAGTTTTAGTGTTGCCGCACATGTTATGAACGGATTTCAAAGTGAAGCACAGCCACAACTACCAATAGAAAGAATGTATAAAACATTTGATTGGGATGACATACATTCAATTAATGACGTAAATGATATTACGATGTTTGTTGAAAAAGTTAGAACAAATGCTGACTTTCATTTGTGTAGGTGGAAAGATGTTGACTTACATATAATGAACAAATGGGCATTACAAAGACATGCTGACACATTGTTGGAGATGTATTATGAGTAGGGGATATATTGTTATTGCTCAAAACTCAGGAGATACAGATTATTTAAGGATGGCATATGGTCTAGCATTAAGTTTAAAAGCAACACAGACGACTGTAAGCAATCTGTGTGTATGTGTGGACAAGGGAACTAAAGTACCTAAAAAATATTTAGAAGTATTTGATCAAGTTGTTGAAATACCATGGGAAGATGATGCTAAAGATTCTGATTGGAAAATAGATAACAAATGGAAATACTATTATATGTCACCATATGATGAAACAGTTATATTAGATACTGATATGGTATTCCCTACAGACGTTAGTCATTGGTGGGACACATTATGCGAAAGAGATATATGGGCATGTACAAATGTTAAAACATATAGAGGCGAGAATGCTGTAGATCATAATATGTATTACAGAGAATATTTTATAAAAAATAATATGCCAAATGTTTATACTGCTTTCTTTTATTTTAAAAAATCAGAAAAGGCCACAGAGTTTTTTAAATTTGTTGAAATTATATTCCAAAATTGGCAACGTTTCTTTTTTAAATACATGCCAAACGGCAAGCCTGAAAAATTAAGTGCTGACGTCGTGTACGCTCTAGCAATACAACTTTTAGGTATTGAGGAAGAAGCAACAGTAAATGACTTAAAAGAATTACCTACATTTACACATATGAAAAGTTTTATACAAGATGTGCCTAGTGGTTCATTCTTAGATGAGAAGTGGACACTTAGTATGCCTACATATTTTAGCAACATAAAAACATTTAAAGTAGGAAACTTTCAACAGCAATACCCGTTTCATTATGTAGATAAAAATTGGTTAACAGACGATATTATTAAGAGTTTAGAAAATGAAATTACATGAGTTAGAACTAGCAAGGAAGGCACAAAAACAAAGTGATAAACATTTTTACTTTGATGACTCTGGTAGCATATTATATTACGGTAGATCCGAATCAGACGAGTATGTACAATCAAATCATGCTGTTTTATCATATGAACAATGTAGAATTATAGAAGAGTCCCCAGATAAGACTGTTAATGATTTTTTAATTATTGTTGATCCTACTACAGAAGGTGTATTTACATTAGTAAACAAACAAATAGAATTAGAATCATTTAAGTCTGCTACTAGTATGTTAAGCATTGTTAAAAAGAAAACATCATTAACTTCTGCTTATGACATTAAAATAGAATATACTCCCGCAGATCCATTAGTAAATTTAATAGTATCCATAAATGAAAAACTGCGGTCAAACGTTACACAGAATCTGGATATTAATAATTTTACATTCAAAGGTGTAGGCTTTATAAATTTGTATTTTACTACAGCGAATGATCCGCACTTTATGTTTGACAGTATAAAAGTTGACTTAGTAAAATTATTTAAAGAAGGAAAGCAAGTATATAAGGTTAGTAGCGAATTATCAGAATGTGATTTGTTTACTAAGAAAATATTTGATAAGTATGAGTATAAGGTAACAACATGAAAATAGACGTAACAGAACTAGACATTTTTTATATCAGTTATGACGAACCTAACTGTGAAGAAAACTGGGCAGACTTATTAAACAAGGTCCCTTGGGCGAAACGAGTACACGGTGTAAAAGGTTTTGATGCCGCACACAAGGCATGTGCTGAACAATCAGAAACAGATCGCTTTATCACAGTAGATGGTGATAACATTGTTATGGATGAGTTCTTTGAGAATACATTAGAGTTTCCTGAAAAGGATCATGACGGTAATGATATATCAGAAAGCATATTTAGTTGGAACGCCAAGAACTTATTAAATGGATTAGTATACGGAAACGGCGGTTTAAAGTGCTGGCCTAAAGAGTATACACTGGGTATTAACACCCACGAAGCCGCAGTAGATGGCGAAGGAATGGAGTTTTGTTGGAAGTTAAACTACATACAAATGAATGATATATTCTCAGAAGTACATCAGACAGCAAGTCCTTTCCAGGCCTTTAGAGCAGGATTCAGAGAAGGTGTTAAACTAAGTTTAGATCAAGGTGCTAGAGTAAAAGCACATGAGTTCCAGGATAAAATATGGTACGGTAATTTCAACAGACTAAATGTTTGGTGTAATGTTGGCACAGACGTTGAGAACGGATGGTGGGCAATATACGGAGCAAGACTTGGATGTGAAAAAACAGTACTTAGTGATTGGGACACAAATCAAATATCAGACTACGATTGGTTCAAAGACTTCTTCGAAAAAGAAAGAAGTTACATAGACAGCGACCAACATCTAATAGAAAAAACTATTGCTATCGGTAATAGACTAAATGAAGAAGTACAAGGAATGATGTTGTTTGATCCAAACGATCAAATGAGTAAATTCTTCAAAGCAACTTTTGTAAACCCTAAACGATGGGGAGCAATGGTAACAGAAAGACAAATACAAGATTTATTAGAGCAGGGTCTAATTGGAAGATGAAAAAATTAGCATGGATCTTTGGTAATACGTCTAACTTCTCGCAGGCCATACGATTTGAAATGGAAAGTCAAGGCATATCAACATATGGTTTTGGCAGAGACAATATAGACTATAACAATTTTGATTTATTCATAGACGGTAAAGTAATACCGGATATAGTTATATTAAATGCTAACATAGAAGAAAGTATAGCATTACAAATAGACACACAAAATTATAAAGATATCAGTGTAGAAGATATGTCTAATATGCTGACAACTTATTCTCCTGTGTTTCTATTCTTTGTTAAACTAATTAAATGGCTAGAAAGCAGAAACGAGCCAGTTAATATATGTTCTATAAGTAGTTCAATTACATCATGGCCATATAAGTCTAACCAATATGTAATGTATGCTGTACTAAGAAGTATGCTACAGCAAGTAGTGTTTAGTGCGTCTAACAGCGTCACTACAGCATTTTGTGTTAGTCCTAGCGGTATTGATACCAATAATATAAAGCAATACGCAAAAGACCTTGTAATGCTTGTAAATAAAAAAACAGACCTAGCACTTATTGACCTAGGCATGGATAAGATCGTTATAGATCTTTTAAAATATAAAAATGAGTAATTATGATCAGGCCGCTGATAAGGCCAACGAACAATTAGACGCAATTAGTCCTAGCATGTGTTATGCCAAATGGGCACAGGTGTCTATGCATTTACATAATGGAATGACACATAGTTGTTATCATCCGCCTACACATAAAATACCATTAGAAGAATTAGAAGTTAATCCTTCAGCATTACATAATACTGAAGAAAAGAAGGAACAACGCAGACAAATGTTAGCAGGCGAACGGCCTGATGGTTGTTCTTACTGCTGGCGTATAGAAGATGTTGGCGGTAGAAGTGATAGAGTTTATAGGAGTGGCGAGTACTGGGCACAAAATGCCAGGGAAGATATCGCTGATGCTGGTGCTGATGGAAACATCAACCCACGTTACGTTGAAGTAAATTTCAACCAAGCATGTAATTTCAAGTGTAGTTACTGCTCGCCTCACCTATCCAACAGTTGGGAAAAAGAAATAAAAGAGCACGGTCCGTATGATATAGTTGGTGGCGAACACAACAACATTAACAGTTTAAAGAATGCTGGACTGATGCCTTTAAAATTATCACAAGCAGAAAATCCATACGTTACTGCGTTTTGGAAATGGTGGCCTGAAATGTACAAAGACTTAGAAGTTTTTCGTATGACAGGCGGTGAGCCGTTAATGGATAGCAATACATTTAAAGTTTTAGATTATGTGTATGCTAACCCTAATGCATGGTTAGAAATGAGTGTGACATCTAATATGTGTCCACCTAAGCCAGTGCTAATGGATAAGTTCATTGAATCGCTACAGAAATTAGAAGAGATACAAATATGGGAGGACCCGGAAAAGTTTAATCCAAACTCAGGGAATAACTGGTATGTAGCACCAGCATGTAAGAACTTCGCAGTATTTGTAAGTGTTGATGGCTTTGGCTCACAAGCAGAGTATATGCGTAACGGACTGGATTTTCAAATGCTACAGGATAATGTACAACGTATATTAACTGAAACAGATAATACTACAATAACATTTATTAATACATTTAACTCGCTTAGTCTTACAAGTTTACGTGACTATTTACAATGGATACTAGACTTAAGAGAACAGTATGCTAAAGATGTACAAGGAACAAAGTATATACCTATTCCTGACAACGGTGATCATAAACATGATGATTATGAAATTCGTCCTAAGCAACGTATATGGTTTGATATTCCTTTACTGAGAGCACCACTTTGGCAATGTATACAAACAATGCCACAACAGTACGAGGATTACCTAGAAGAAGCCATCGCATTTATGGAGTTAAATGAGGCAGATGAAGTAAATATAGACTATAGAGGATTTAAAGATTTCGAAATAGATAAGGTTAGAAGAAACCTTGCCTGGATGAAGGAAGGTAGAAAAATGTCACAAGAAGAACAGTTAAAATCAAGGACAAATTTTTACAAGTTCTTTACTCAACACGATGCTAGAAGAGGCACAGACTTTTTAGCAACATATCCTGAGATGGAAGATTGGTGGAATATGTGCGAACAGGCGAATGCCTTAACAGGAGAATAGAATGCCAAGAAAAGCAAATGAAAGTGATAACGAATATAGAAGTAGGGTAATTGATCCTATATCAGATTCGTTTTGTGCGGCCAAATGGCTTAACGCAACTATATGGTTAGGTCACGGAGGCACAGCAAGTTGTCACCATCCCCCGGCACATAATATAGACAAAGAAGAAATTAAAACTAATCCTTCAGCAATACATAATACTAGACACAAAAAGAAAATGCGTCAAATGATGTTAGAGGGTACTCGCCCTAAAGAGTGTGAGTACTGCTGGAAGATTGAAGATATGGAAAAAGACTCAGACGGCCATAGACCTGTAAGTGACAGAACATTTAAAACTGTTATATATTCAGATGAAGAAATAGAAAAAATTGCTACTATGGATCCAATGGATGATGTAAACTTAAAAACATTAGAAATTGCGTTTGATAGAACATGCCAATTCGCATGTAGTTATTGTAATCCAGCATTTAGTAGTACATGGGTAAAAGATATTAGAAAGTTTGGCGGGTATGAAAACATCAAGTCTGATGCTAGAGGCCATTTTATTGATGATGCTCCATACGCCGATCCGTTTGATAAAGATGAAGAAAATCCTTATGTAAAAGCATTTTGGGAATGGTGGCCTGAACTAAGTTTAGAATTAGAAGAACTAAGAATCACAGGTGGTGAACCGACAATGAGTGATAGTGTATGGGGACTGTTTGAATGGTTTAAAGATAATAGAGATATACATCCTAATGCTAAGACTATGCGTTTTGCTATTAACAGTAACCTAGGAGCCAAACCGGCATTAATTAGAAAACTAGCAGAAGCAACTCAGCATGTTGAAAAGTTTCATTTATATTCCAGTGGCGAGGCTACAGGACTAGGCGGCGAATACATTAGAGACGGGTTGAATTGGTCAGAATGGAAACAAAATTGTGCTATAATGATTCGTGAAGGTAATATGGAAGGCTTTCATATGATGATGACAATTAATGCTTTATGTTTAGACAGCATAGTAGAATTTTTAGATTGGATGTTAGGAATGAAGCGAGAGTTTGGGGCAAGTAAACCTAGATTTAGTGTAAACATATTACGTTTCCCAAGTTTTCAAAGTGCTTTAACATTGCCAGATCATTTAAGACAATTATATCATACTGAACTTAAAGACTGGTTAAATGGTGTTAGAGAAAAAGATGAAAAAGATCCATGGGGTCAAGATCTTGTAGCACCATGGGAACAAGAACAATTAACTAGGCTAATAGAATATTTAGATGTTGTTAAAACACCGCATAGAAATACTGCTGATAGAGAACTACTAGAGCATGACTTTAGAGTATTTTATGAACAGTATGATAAAAGACGTGGACTAGATTTTAGAAAAGCATTTCCAAGAATGGTGGAATGGTATGATAGTTTGGCGTTTACTGAATTAGAACAGCCTGAGGACGACATACAAAAACCAAAAGGGTTGCGTGATGTAGAAGTTTTTGCTCACAGAGAAGTCGATGAGGACGGTGTTGTGGAAGTTAAAGAAGTAAGACAACGTACTAGAAAAACAGGCGAAAGTCAAGATAATTACGATGATAAAAAATATGCTGACGAACCGGACTATAAGAAGAAGTCGGGTAGCAGTATTGGATGGGATCCAGATGCCGACGGACTTGGCGGACAATAGAACAATAGAATATCACCTAGACGAGAAATCAATAGGTGATGAACTACTAATCGAAGGTAGCATTATACCTAGTGACTTGCGTGAAATATATCATGATATAGTACACAGAAGATTCGAAGTGTACCCTAATAGTGATACTGTTAATGAATTAAACTATGATTATCCTAGTTATGATTGGGCAACATATCATCAATATAAATGTATTGATGTATTTCCTAATTTGAAATTAATATTTCCTTACATTAAGAAATGTTTAGAGATAGCAGGCGATAATTATGAAGACTACTATTTTAAGAGTTGGATAAACGTATGGCCCAAAGGACAGAAAATAGTACCGCATAACCATTATGGTACATGGCACGGTTACTATGTTATAAATGATACAGGTACTACTACATATTATACATATGAAAAAGACGGCAAAAAAATGGTAGTACCACTAAAAAACTTTTCAGGACATTTTACGTTTATGCCAGCACACATATTACATTGGGCAGATGAAAATCCGCAAGATGCTATGCGTATTAGTACAGGTTACAATATTAGTACATGGGAAGAAATTGAAGAAGAAGATGCCGCTAATAGAAATGGTAGAGGTGGCGATTTAAAAAATATTATCACACCATTAAAGGATTTAATATGAGTAAAATAAAACCCATTTGGGAACACGGTTCGGTAAGTCCAGACTCGCCTAATAAGGTATTCTGTACTGCTCCATGGACGCATACTTATATAAGTCCGCAATCAGAAAGACGTATGTGTTGCGCCAGTAGAGAGGAACACCAGTTTCAAAAGCAGTACATTGATGCGAGTAATGACGAAAAGTACGGCGAAGTAAGAGAGTCTGGTACTATAGATGATTACAAGCCAGTAAGTTTAAAAGAACATTGGAACTCGCCTTACATGATGGACATAAGAAAAAAACTTATGGCAGGCGAAAAGATACCACAATGTGATGTGTGTAACGATAGTATATTAAGTAGCAGTACATATAGACAATGGTTTACAGGATTTTTATTCAATGATAAAATAGATCAGTGCTTTGAGGAGACAGACGAAGATGGAAGAACTACAATGGAGCCTATATCTTTTGATTATAGGTACAGTAATTTATGCAATTTTAAATGCCGTATGTGTGGCGAGCAACTTAGTTCAAGTTGGGAAACAGAAAAGAAAAAACATAACCTTTGGACTCCGGAGCAACAGCCGTTTATGGTTCCTGAGAACAAGAAGATCATCGAGAAGTTTCAGAAGGAAGTAGTAGAAGAAGAATTTTGGGAATACATTAAGTCAGGTACAGTAGAAGAATTATATTGGGTAGGTGGCGAACCTCTTATGTACGACATACATTGGCAGTCAATGGACAGACTACAGTCAGACAATAATTTACACAAAGTACATTTACGTTATAACAGTAATCTAAGTAGAGTTAGATACAAAGACTATTATTTATATGACTGGTTACCACAAGCAAAAGATTGGACCATGTGTGCTAGTATTGACGGTACAGGTCCTATAGGTGAATTTATTCGTACAGGACTTAAATGGGATGAGTGGGATCGCAACTTTAGAGAAGGTGTAGCACTACCTGGTGGTCATGATAAAATGATAATGGACTTAACAATTACAGGTCCTGGAATGTTTGATCTTAAAAACTTCTTAGACTATGCTTTAGAGTTAGATGTAAAAATAGAAACAAAACGTATGTTTGCGTTTCATCCGGATATTGTATTATCACCTATGGCATGGCCTAGACACATACTAGATGAAATTGTACACGATGTTTTAGATTATGCTAGGCCAATTGTAACAGATAAACAGCAAACACTTATTAGAGAACTCGAAGGTATGCTAACAGCACCTACGTTCCAAGAAGAATTTCCTGATACAGCAGAAGATCAATTTTTTAATGGTCGTGGATATCAACAAATAATACACAATATTAGAAAGGATGGCGAAAACGGAAGATTAACTTTGGGTGATATCTATAGACAGCATCCTGAACTTTGGATGTGGTTTAGTAGACCTGATAAAAAACATAACCAACGTTAATTAATTATTGACCAGATTGATAATACACCAAAAGATATAGTCCAAAAATTTACACCAAATATTGCGAAGCAAATAATTGCCCACACAATAAAATTAAATGTAAGTAAAAAATTTAAAATTGCTGAAAGAATACTACCCACTACGCACTCCAGTAAGATTCACTAAGTGGTGACAAGTAGTGAGGTTGATTGATGCTCTCGGTAACAGTAATCTCTTTACCGTTCCCTGGGCAAATACCAGTTCTAGTAATCATGGGCTCAATTGCTTGGTAGTCAACATATGACATAACAACATAGTTATCTTTATTAGCACAATGAGTTCTGCCTAAATCCTTATCAGTTGCGTCTCTGAACGCATTATACATTGGAGCATAATACTCTGATTTACCTTCAGCAACTACTTCAGCAACCTGTGCCTTAGCCTTGTCATAGAACTTAACAGTCCTAGTGATACCAGCCTTAGCCGCCGCTTCAGTTTTATACTGATTAGAACGATATGACTTACGAGTTGGTTCACTGTGAAGTGAAGTGTTACTTTTATCTACTATTACAAACATAAAAACTCCTACCTTTTTATTTAACTTATACAACTATTATAGCAAAATACCAGGTAGAGGTCAACCTTTTTGCCACTTTTTTTGGATTATTTTACCAATTATGTACGATATTAGTCATAATAAAGAACGCACATACTACATTAACTAGCACAATAACCGTTCTGATTATAGTAAC
>UEXM01000168.1_pt1 | contig 72341 bp, 79 predicted proteins | sample 1796661 | NCBI WGS metagenome assembly UEXM01 (sample SAMEA4772469, study PRJEB27181) | metagenome | reverse complement strand
AGTGAAAGTACGCATGAGCTAAATGCACTGACTGGGTGAATGGATGTCAGGTGCTATTATATCGCCCAAGGCTTTGTTATTGCAGGCTTTGGATACAGTTTCAGCCGGTTGAACTCACGGATTCAGGACTTATTATATGGGGAGAGCAAACGAGGCGGTTTCCCAAGAAAATGACTGGTTTCGTAAATGTGGTGTTTTAGCGGGTGGTTTTGACTTGGAGGATAAAGAGGTTTACTGGGTAAGCTTGGAGGAGAAAATTAAAACGCTTCTAAAATCTGGGCAATAGACCAATTTAGGTTGTGAATACATAACAAGTTTTTCCAGTCTGTTCCAAGCCAATGGCCCTCTACCGGATCGCTTTCAGCGGCTGCTTATGGCTGGCGTAATCTGAATGTCCGCTTTGCGACCGCCAGGGCCTCCTGAGTTTTCTATACAAAAGTGTTAAGTGAGCGATATGACGGATAGATCTACCAGACTAGGCGATCAAGAGGTTCCGGTTTTCCAATTCGATTGGAAAACCGGAGAAGCCCAGCCGTATCGCAAGACGTATAACCTGGTGCCTGGGCAATCATGGTGGAAAGCTGAGATTACTGATAAACAGTTCGAGAACTATGCCTTAGATGATGATGGGAACCAGATTCCGGTTGGGGCACTGATCGCCAAGCAGCTTATAAAAGAGGGTGCGATTTTTGCTGTTTTCACTGAAATGTGGGCAGGGAAATTCGTGATGGTTGACCACAACTTAAACTGTGTCTCGGCTTCAAGCCAAGCTGAGGAAGTCTTGGCTGAAATTAAAGCCGCAAATCATAACAAGCTGGGTGGTTTTCCAGATGTCTTTGCCATCCATCCCGATGGCACCCTTTCGTTCCGAGAGGCGAAAAGTATTAAAGCCAAAGATAGGCTCGGACAAAAGCAGCATGAATTTGCCAATCTCTTGAGGTCTCTATTCGGCCCAGAAGTAGATCTTGGCGTCGTTGAGTGGGACCTGCCGTGATTCACTTAACCAGTAGCGGGAGCGGCCGGTTCGCCACGCTTCGCGCAACAAACCGGCCGCTGCGCATGGAGTTATGAGTAATCGGATTGAGGCAAGCTGATGGCTAAGTCCAAAAAATCGGCAGAGAACCGGAATAAGCTCTTCAAGAATCATGTTTATCGGTTATGCGCCAAAGTCGAGAAAGGCGATAAGAAAGCCGAAGCTGAGCTAGAAGCACTTTTAATCAAAAGCACAACCGCTGTCTGGGCTGTTGAGCATTGGCTTAAGCGTTCAAAATCAACGTCAGGAACTCGGCTAGCGACCTTGTCCAAGATTCGCCGTCCAAGAGATCGCGGGTATGGTAATGCATTCAAATCATACCAAGGTGGAAGCCCCGGCCTTGGAAAACACTCATAAAAAGTTGCTCAACGAGACGCCAGCTACGCTGTGTTCCGTCGGCTCCCATTACCACTGGCGTTATCGCATCATCTGAATGTTCGCTTTGCGACCAGGGCATACTCACGGACCCCAGCTAAACAAAAGCGAACAATCGAGTCAGGGCTTTCCTCCGGAGCCTCCAAACTAATCACAACCATTTCGTACAGTATGATTGGCGGAGCCTCTTCTGTTCATGAAACCTGCTCATATGCAGTACTTGAGTATGAAGCCATGGACCGTTCCCTGTAGTTTGGCTGTAGGAAGCTCACCCAAGCCTTCCGAGAACCGGAAACGTCGACAACATCCACGACGCAAAGAGTGTCATCCGACCGGTGAGCACCATTACTCCCATTACAACGAGCACCAAGCCAGCAAGCACTCTCAGCAGTCTACTCCAGCGACTGAACCAGCGTACTCGTTGCCGAAAGTGTTCAATAAACAGGGCAGTTCCGAGAAAAGGAAGAGCCAACCCCAACGAATACGCCGCCAGATACAGCATGCCCGCCTCAGCATTGGCATGCGTGGAGCTGAGCGCCAATATGGCCCCGAGTATGGGGCCTATACAGGGTGTCCAGCCGATGGCAAACGCGGCGCCAATTCCCCAGGTTGCAAGATCAGGAATTTAGTCCCCTAAGTTTTGTAAGTCCGTTAAACTGCCCAGAAATCAAATTTGATACCTTCACTGGAAGGGTCGTTGTCGATGATAACCCTCGACCGCCATAGCATCTTGCCGGTACCGCACTCCGGCAGGGTAATGGTTCCCTGGTAAACACCCTGGGCATTCGGTAGCAGCTGGGTGCGGACCACGCCCATGTACATTTCAAGCCCTTCGAAATCCACGATCAGGGAGTCTGCTGTCATGTTATCGAGACGCACACGAATGGGAATCTCTGTCATCGATTCGATGGCTTCATTACCTAAGCCGACTGTGATGGTTTGATCGCCCTTTCGCCCGATACACTGACCTTCAAAAGGTGCGCATCCCTCGGTGGCGTAAAAAGTGACACCGGCATCCAGATCAGGCTTCAGGTACTGCGGCAACACGAAAATTGCAGCGACCACCAGACTGAAACCGGCTATACCGAATAACCATGACCATTTATTGAAGTGCTGCTTCAACGACATTTTCGAGTTACCGAGATTTAAAGGAGTGTTGTCTGGTATCCGTGAGAAGTCAGGAGGGGCTCTCGGCCTGGTTAATGTCCTGACTTTCGTTCTGTTGATAGCGGCGCTGGTCGTCTGTCCATAGTGTTCTCAGGTACTCGATCACCCACTGAATTTCCTCGTCGGTGAGGGTGTCCTCAAATGCTGGCATAGCCAGCCGATCTGTTTTGTTGAAGGGATGCCGCCATCCCTCGGCAATCATCCTGAACAGCATGGCATCACTGTGGCGCCAGGTGTGGCCGGTCTCATCGTGTGGTGGCGGGGGCATTTCGCCTTTCTCATCCGGTTTGTTCCAGTTGGCCGCACCTTCACCCTGCCATCCGTGGCAGGCGGCGCAGTATTGCTCGTAGATCTGGCGACCCTTGGCCACTTCGGTCGGCAAGCTGTCGCTGTTTGGTGGCGCGCCACCGGCCATCAGAAGGGCCGGGGCAACGAGCAAGACCAGCGGGACAAACCACTTATTCATGAACAGGCACCCATTCGCCAGAGGCGTTCCGCGAAAGCAGGTCTCCGTTTTCCGTGCCCACCACGAGTCCTTCCTTGGGTGAGAATGTCAGAGCGGTGATTGCCTGGGGTATTTCAAGGCCAACCCAGGTTTCGCCGCCGTCAGAACTGTGGTGAAGTTGCCCCTCGATTACGGCGTAGACGTTCTCCGGGGCCGAAGGATCGTAATCAATGGCCGTCACCGCCCCTCGCAATTCGCCGGCATCGCCCCAGAAGCAAAAACAGTCCATGGAACGGGCCACACCACGGGTGGTGCCCGCGAACAGCCAGCCACTTTCCATGCTGCCGGGCATATCCGAGTGCAGGAACGCCTGCACCGGCTCCCGGGGTCCACCGTCAACCTTCACCCATTCGCCACCGCCGTCCCTGGATCGGAACATGCCACCTTCACCAAGATAGGCGTAGAGCGTTTCCGGTTGGGTGGCGTGGGCGGCAATGGCGGTGATTCCGAGATCCGGCAGGGTGTCATTGAGGGAATGCCAGCGCTCGCTAGCATACTCATAGCGCCAGATGCCAAGGCCTGGCCCTGCCAGGTACAGGCGTTCGTCCGCGCCCTTTGCCATGGAACGGGGTTGAGCGCCGGAATCGGACGGTGGCAGCGGGATGTCGGCGGCAGTCTTATCATCAAGAACAAGCAGGCCGCTATCCCGAAGCACCAGCAGGGCGCCGGAGGAGTCAGTCGCCAGCGCTTTCACTGCTTGGGCATCATTCGCAGACTCGGCTTGAACCAGGGCCGGCATGACGGCAACCAACGCGAACAGGAAAAGCCTGGAAACGCCAGAATTCAGGCGGTAAACCATCGTTTTCATGGGGCTGACCTCAGTAATCCTTGTGTTCACGGAAAACACCTTGCTTGCCATTGGCATTAAAAGCGATGACCTGGTAATCGTCCTTCCGGCCGGTTTCCATGCCGGGGGTGCCATGGGGCATGCCCGGCACTGATAGCCCAATCGTATTGAACTGCGGGTCCTCAAGGTAGGCGACGATGTCATTGGCCGGCACATGGCCCTCAATCACCAGGTCTCCGATCAGCGCAGTGTGGCAGGACGCCATATCTCGGGGTACGTCGTACTCTTGCTTGATTTCATTGAGGTTGTCGGTTTCAACGATGCGGGTCTCAAAGCCATTGGCCGCGAGGTGCTCGGCCCAGTCCTGGCAGCAACCGCAATTGGGGCTCTTGTAAATGGTGATGGCCTGAACTGTCTTTCCACTCTCGGCTTGCGCAACCGATGACTGGTCAGATTCGTTGGCCTGGATGGCCAAGGTGGCGCCAGCGCCGATAACGACAGCGGCTATACCCGTATAAAGGGCGAGTTTCATGGTCTTCATGGAAAATCCTCGGTTGGAATCGCTTATATGCAGTGCAGGGCTCGGGGATGCACATGCATCCCCGGCCCATAGCTTCAGTTCATGAGGGTGTCCAAATGGTTATTTGGTGCCGGTGTCTTTGTCTTTCATGCCATCGCCACCATGAGCCTGCATCATCTTCATGCACGCTGCGGTCATGGCTTTACGGTCTTCAGGGGACATATCGGACATCATGTTCATCATCCCCATCATGCCGCCCATACCCTCCGTGCCTTGCGAGGACATCATGCCATTCTGCTCGGAGTGTCCGGCCATCATGCCGGCGCCTTCGCCGTGGGCAACGGCAGAGAAGAGGGCAACACTGCCTGCCAGAACGGCGGCGGTTACGGTAAGCTTGAGTTTTGAATTACGCATTTGATTTACTCCAGTTAAAGTCTCGTTACGGATGGACGGAAGTACGAGACTTTGTTGTAAGAATTAACGTTAAAGAGCTTGCCTCCTAGAGGCAAAAATCCGGGTTAAAACTCAGGAGTGGTGTTCTGGAGGAGGCGTAATAGAGGCCAGGAACGGATCCTGGTAGAAGGTTGATCGTGCGGTCAATACCGGGTGGGAGCCCGTATCGGTAAAACCGATGGAATCCCCCGGTAACAGGGCAACGCTGACGCTGACCCCGCATTTGATCAGCCCACTGGCGCTCGGGCAGGCCATGTCAGGGGCTGAGGAACAATCCGTTTCAGTATCTGTTGAGGAGCCGGCGCTCTCAGCCTGAGCCATCATCATGGAACCACAATCCGGCATCGCAGTGTCCGCGTCGCTGTCCGCTATTTTGGACATAGCCAATGCCGGCCCGCTTATCACCAGAAGCAGTGATAGCAGCGCGGAAATAAATTGGCGGGTTGTTGCGGTCATCCTGATTCCAAGCACCAAGCTGTAAAGGTTCAACGCTGTGACACACAGCTCGTCTTTCAGTTCACCAAATCCTAGCAGTTTTTATTTCAATGATACAACGCCATCGATACCCAAAGGCCCAAGGTGAATTCACTTTGGCCATTCTGATAAAAGCCTTGACCTTAAACCTTGCTTCAACGTTATTTTCTTAAAAATGCTCAACTGCAAGGCTGTTTACCGCATAAGCGGTGGAAATGAGCAACCAACAACTAAGGTAAAAATGAGGGACGATAGAGTTATTGTCAAATCTGGTGTATGACCATCAGGCAGCGTTCCTGTCAGATTGATCTTCCACCTCTATTCCATCCTGAAACTGAACGTTGTCCACGACCAGCTTCAGTTGGTCGAACCCCTTGATCCGCTTCCAGCGCTTTTGGGCGGACTGGAGCAGTTTGAACACCATCGATAACGTGGTGTCGCGGTTGCCGCAAGAGCGGCTTCGCTTGGTTCTCAGTCGCACTGTGGCGAAGGTGGATTCAATCGGATTGGTCGTCCGTAAGTGAATCCAGTGAATCGCCGGAAAATCGTAGAAGGCCAGCAGCTCGTCACGATCCTTCTCCAGGTTTTCCATGGCCTTTGGGTACTTGTCCCGAAACCGCCTCAAGGTGCTATCGAACGCCTTGTGAGCGCTGTCTCTTGTCTCGGCCAGATAGATCTCGTGCAGTGCCGATTTCACCTTTGGCTGCACGGACTTGGGCAATTTGTCCAGCACGTTAGCCGTCTTGTGGACCCAGCACCGCTGGTGCCGGGTGTCCGGAAACACCTTGCTCAGGGCCTTCCAGAAGCCCAGTGCGCCGTCGCCAACAGCTAGCTTGGGCGAAGGCTCCAGGCCTCTTTCCCGTATGTCCGTGAGCAGCTCTCGCCAGCTGGCTTCGGACTCCCGGTGGCCGTCCTCGACCGCAACCAGCTCCTTGTGGCCGTGCTCGGTCACGCCAATGATCACCAGCAGGCAGAGCCGGTCATCCAGGCGGACGTTGCTGTACACGCCGTCCGCCCACCAGTAGACGTAACGCTTCTGGCTCAGGTCTCGTCGCTGCCAGTCCTTGTGCTCATCAAGCCACTTCGCCTTGAGCCGAGACACTGTGTTGGCCGACAGGCCATTGGCTTGTCCACCAACCAGCGCACTCAGGGCCTCCTGGAAATCACCGGAGGAAACACCTCGCAGGTAGAGCCAGGGAATCAGTTCCTCCAGGCTCCGGGCGCGCTTCAGGTAGGGTGGCAGCAGGTGGCTGTTGAAGCGAATGCCAGAGCCACTGCGGTCCCGGACCTTGGGAACCTGGACTTCTACGTCGCTGACGCCTGTCTGAACAGCGCGTTTGGGAAGGTGCCCATTGCGCACCACAGCACGGCGGCCATCCGGCGTCTTGACGTCCGCGTACTGCTTCAACAGGCTCTCCAGCTCCGTCTCAACGGCCTGTGCGATCAGATCCCGGGCACCCTGCCGGATCAACTCGTGCAACGGGTCGTTGCTGGCTACCTCTGGTTGTGAAAGAGCATGCAGGTTAGACTTGGGCATGGCGTATCATTCCTCTGTTGGTTGTGATCTTGGCGGAGATCAACCAACAGGATACGCCACCCCTTCAGCCTGCTTCCATACACCAGAAATCACCATAACTCGGGACGATAATGAGTTGCTGTAACAAAACGAGCGGCACAGACAAGGGCACGTTGAATTCAGATCCTGGCCGAGGAAGGCTAGTGGGTTTGCTGACAGGGCCACGGCGTTGGTGGTTGTTTGGCGCCATCGCGGTCATCGCCGGACTTACCTTTGGCTGGGAACACCTGGTGCTATTCGGACTCGCTCCCATACTGATCAGCCTCCTGCCCTGCCTGATCATGTGTGGTCTTGGGTTGTGCATGATGAAGTGCAAGGACAAGTCGGGCTCGGTGACAACGGTTGAGCAGACGAAGGAGACCGGCGGCGCTTAGCCTTGCACCTGAAAATAGCGCATCATCCCTGCGTCTTCATGTTCCATGTTGTGACAGTGGTAGATGTAAAGGCCGTCAAAGCGCTCGAATTTCATCGCCACCTGAACCGTTTCACGGGGCATGACCAGAACCGTGTCGTGCCAGCCACTGTCTACCAGGCCCTGCTGTAGACTGTCCGAGTTGCCGCCTCGTCGCCCTACAACGTTGAACTGCAAGCCATGAATATGCATCGGGTGAGGCATCGGTGTGCTGTTGTGGAATTCCCAGATTTCCGTGTCACCAAGGCGGACTTTTTCGTCATCAGCAACATTCGTTCCGTCAAACCGCCGGCCATTCATGGCAAATCCCCGCATCATCACCGGGCTTAACTCGAACGACCGGATTCGCGTATTGCGGTTTACCGGTATTTTTTGCCGCTGCACACCTAGCTGTGCCGGTAAAGGTTCGCTGGCCTCTACTGACTTGGCCACTTCCAGCGTGGCGAGAGGGAATCGGCTGCCGAGGGGCAGGGCGTTGCTGCCCATCATTCCCATTCCACCCATCATGCCTGCCTGGAAACGGTCACTGATAAGCTCCAGCGTATCACCTGGCTGGGACTCGGAAAGGTCGACCCAGATATCAAGCCGCTGAGCAGGAGCCAGCACGGCGTAAGGCCTGTCTTCCGGTTCCTGAAGAAGGCCGCCGTCTGCACCGATAACGGTGACAGGTCGCCCGTCGCTCCAGGTCAGTTTGTAGATGCGGGCGTTGGACCCATTGAGGACCCGAATTCTGTAGGGGCCGGTGGCAACCTTACGGGTGGTTGGAGGCGCCCCGTTAGCCAGCACTCTATCCCCCAGAAAACCGTGCATACGGTCCATCATGGACCCCATGCCACGGCCCATGTAAACCAGTTCATTGTTACCAGCAAAGGTGCGGTCCTGAAGCACCAGTAACAGCTCGTTATCGCCCGACGGCAATTTGAGGTCCGCTTCTTCCTCGTCTTCAACGATCAGGAGTCCGGCCAACCCTGCGTAACTTTGGAATCCTACGCGACCACCTTGCTTGCCGTGGGCATGAGAGTGGTACCAGAACAGTCCGGCCCGGTCCAATACCTCGAAGCCAACAGTCATTGTCTCGCCTGGGCGGATCGGTAGTCTTGGCTGTCCGTCTACGTCGGACGGCACGTGAAGCCCGTGCCAGTGGACGGTGGTGTCCTCTGGCAGCTCATTGTGAATATGGATTTTGACGGTTTGGCCGTGGCGTAGCCGGATCGTTGGGCCGAGGTAACTGTCCGGATTTTCGGAGACTGTGTTTTTTGGACCTTTCAGCAATTCCGCCCTATAGCGCCACACTTCACTGGGGGCGCCCGGAAGTATGGGCACCGAATCGGGCATGGCGTGAAGATTCAGTTCAACATCGTATTCGTCTGAATCAAGGCCGAGCGTTTCCGATTCAACCGCTTTTACCCCTCCATCACACCCGGTAAGCAGAAGTCCCGGCGACAGCGTGAGAAGGACGCCGGTGCCCGCCACAGCCTGAAGGACTGTTCGCCGATGGACACTTTTACTCCGGTTCATCACTTATTCCTCAGATATTTAATCAGTGCCAGAATCGCGAGTATCAGGAGCACAACCAAAAGAATCATGATAATCATCATGAATAGCCCCATACCTCCCATGCCCTGCATCATGTTGCCCCCCATCATGCCTTCTCCCATGCGCCCGGGCTCATCAGCGAATGCAAAAAGGGACAGGAAAAGTCCAACAACCAGCGTAAATAGCCTCTCAAATACCGTCATTACAGTGTGTCTCCGTATTTTTGCCCCACTTGATTTAAAACGGGGGACTTTGGATCAGTTTGGTGCACCGCCACCGATCTGACAATGCATGAAAAAATACGTTGACCTTGAAGTTCACTTTAAGGTTATGGTTAGCATCAGTCATTGATCACTTGTTTTGAGGTGCAAGAATGAAAACGTTCAATATCGGCGAACTCTCTGAAAAAAGCGGCGTGGCCAGCCATGCGATTCGCTTTTACGAGCGGGAAAATCTCATGCCCGAGCCGGCCCGAACCCAATCGAATTATCGTCGTTACCCCGAGGATGCGATCGCCAGGCTGCAGTTCATCATTCACGCCAAGCAGTGGGGTTTCACCCTTGATGAGATTCGTGAACTCCTGATGCTTCAGGACGCCAATGGCGACCGCGCCGAGGCCAAGCGAATTGCAAAGAAGCAACTGGAAAAAATCCGGCATCAGATTCAGAGCCTGTCCCGCATCGAGGCCGTCCTGTCTGAAACCCTGAAGGAATGCTCCGGTGAGGGGCCGATGGATGGCTGCCCGATTGTTGAAGCCATAGCCCAGCAAGGGTGAAGCTGGCAATCGGCTGCGGATGCATTGATTTAGAGGCCCACAGTTATCTGTGCCGAGGAGCGAAACGGGTATGCAACGAATAGAAATTCGTGTTGATGGAATGTCTTGCGCTTCGTGCGTCGGACGGATTGAAAAGGCGCTCATGGGTGAGCCCGGCGTTGCGGAATCCCAGGTGAATCTGGCGACCGGAAAAGCCACCGTGGAATTTGACCAGCCCGCCACGCCGGCCACGCTAATCGACTTGATTAAGGAGGCGGGTTACCAGCCACGGCTACAGTCGGCTGAAATTCCGGTCATCGGAATGACCTGTGGCTCCTGCGTATCCCGGGTTGAGCGGGCATTGAACAAGCAAGCCGGCATGGTCAAGGCCAGTGTCAATCTGACGACCCAGAAAGCGTTTGTGGAGTTCCTGTCTGACACCTTGTCAGTGTCGCGAATTCATCAGGCTATCCGCGACGCAGGGTATGAACCTCAGGAGCCGGACGCCAGTAGTGAAACGGAAGAGCAGGACAGGGAGGGCATGGACCTCCGCCGGAAAGTGATTTTCGCTGCAGCGCTAACTATCCCGGTAGTCCTGATTGCCATGGGTAAGATGATCCCTGCTCTTGAGGCTCTATATGCAAGCCTCCTGCCCCATCGGGGGTGGATGGCTATTGAGTGGCTCCTAACCACGCCGGTGTTGTTTTATGCCGGATTGAGGTTTTTCCGGTCCGGGTACACCGAATTACGCCATGCCAACCCCGGCATGAACAGTTTGGTCATGATTGGCACCAGCGCTGCCTATTTCTACTCGGTAGCAGCACTGCTGGTTCCAGGATTCTTTCCCGCCGGTACCGCCGAGAGTTATTTCGAGGCAGCGGCGGTAATCGTGACGCTCATTCTGCTGGGACGCTACTTTGAGCATATCGCCAAAGGCCGGACGTCGGAGGCAATCAAAAAGCTTCTGCAATTGCAGGCCAAGACCGCCCGTGTCATTCGGGACGGGGAAGCTGTCGAAGTGCCCATCGAAGCCGTGGTACCTGGCGACCGTATCCAGGTGCGCCCGGGAGAGCGGGTTCCTGTTGATGGCGTGGTAGAAGAGGGCCAATCCTACGTGGACGAGTCCATGATCAGCGGCGAGCCCGTTCCCGTGGCCAAACAGAAAGACGCCGAGCTGGTGGGTGGAACCATTAATAAGAACGGTTCCCTGACGTTCCGGGCTACGAGGGTCGGTGCGGACACCGTTCTGGCACAGATCATCAGAATGGTGGAATCGGCCCAGGCTGATAAACCCCCGATTCAGGCGCTGGCCGACAAGATAGCGGGAATTTTCGTTCCCATTGTGATTGTGCTCGCGATTCTGACGTTCATCACCTGGTTCAGCTTCGGGCCCGAGCCGGCCCTGTCCTTTGCTTTCGTCACGACGGTCAGCGTGCTGCTGATCGCCTGTCCCTGCGCGATGGGCCTGGCCACGCCAACAGCCATTATGGTCGGAACCGGTAAGGGCGCCGAAATGGGCGTGCTGTTCCGCAAAGGCGCGGCCCTGGAGACACTGTCTCGGATGGACACCATCGTCCTCGATAAAACCGGCACCCTGACTCGGGGCCAGCCTGAGCTGACAGATTTCATCCTGGTGGAAGGCCGCGAGGATGAGGTCCTGGCCTGGGTTGCGGCTGTAGAGACCGAAAGTGAGCATCCGATCGGGGAAGCCATCGTCAAAGGTGCAAGGGATCGCGGGCTCACGTTGCCCGCGACCAGTGAATTCCAGGCGGAGCCGGGCTATGGCATTCAGGCACAGGTGGCCGGACGCCGGGTCAATGTGGGCGCGGACCGTTATATGCGCCGCCTCGGTATCGACCTGGCCAGCGTCGCCGACAGTGCGGTGTCCCTCGCTGAAAAAGCCAAATCCCCGCTGTATGTTGCCGTCGATGGCCGCCTCGCCGCGCTCATTGCAGTGGCCGATCCGCTCAAGGACGGTTCGTTGGAAGCGATTGCCGCGCTCAAGGCTTCAGGGCTGAGTGTGGCCATGCTCACCGGTGACAATCGCGCTACGGCCGAAGCCATTGCGCGGCAGGCCGGTATTGAACGGGTGCTTGCAGAGGTATTGCCAGACCAGAAAGCGGCAGAGGTGAAGCGTCTGCAGGAAGAGGGGGCACGGGTTGCTTTCGTAGGTGACGGTATCAATGATGCCCCCGCATTGGCTCAAGCCGATGTGGGTATCGCCATCGGCACCGGTACTGACATTGCCATCGAGGCCGGCGACGTGGTGCTGATGCGCGGCGACCTCCGGGGCATCGTGGATGCCGCTGCGCTTTCACGGCGCACCCGTAAAACGATCCTCGGCAATTTCGTCTGGGCCTACGGCTATAACCTGGCACTGATCCCCGTGGCGGCGGGCGTTCTTTTCCCGTTTACCGGTTACCTGCTTAACCCCATGCTGGCCGCCGGCGCGATGAGTCTTTCCAGTGTATTCGTGGTGACCAATTCCTTGCGGCTGGGCCGGTTTAAACCCGATAGCGGCCGCTCCTCGGCGAGCCACCTGAACGAAAGCGGGACCGCACAGGCCAGCGTCTCATGAGAGACCTGGCACAGAGAATCAGGAGATAGACATGATGACAAATGAGGCATGCATGTTTGGAATGGCGGGAATGGGATTGATAGCCCTTTTGCTCATCGTCGCCTTGGTACTTGGTGTCGCTGCCCTTGCCAAGTACCTGTTTTCGAGAAACAGGGACGATTCTGGAAGCGCGAGTAAGAGCGCCAGAGGAGATTATGACCACCACTCTGGAGCATGAAATTCATCGGACACCCATGGCAAGCATGGGAGTGAGACTGAACGCAAAAGCAAAAGTAGTCGGGGGTCTGCTCCTGCTGGTTGCACTGGCGGCGATCTATTGGGTCATGCTGGAGACCGGAGCGTTGGCCACCGTGACCAACAAGGCGGCGTTGCGGGAATGGATCGAACAACTGGGGTATTGGGGGCCGGTGGGCATCATTGGCCTGATGATCCTGGCCATCGTCCTGAGCCCGATTCCCAGCGCTCCGATCGCCATGGTCGCCGGGGCGGCTTACGGCTCCTTCTGGGGGACGGTTGTCGTAGTTATCGGTGCTGAGGCGGGGGCTCTGATCGCCTTTGCCATTGCCCGGTCCCTGGGATACGACGTTATCCATCGTTGGAGGCGGGTGCGTCCGGTATTGGAGTGGCTGGGCAAGGACCGCTCCCAGGGCGCGTTGATGTTTGTCATTTTTACATCAAGGCTGGTGCCCTTTATCTCCTTCGATGCGGTCAGCTATGCAGCGGGCCTGACACCACTCGCGTTCTGGCGCTTCTTGGTCGCAACGCTGGCCGGTGTTATTCCAACAGCCTATCTGATCACGGCGTTTGGTGGCTTGCTCATGGCATCCGAGTCCGGGGTGGTGACGATGCTTCTGATTCTGGTCAGTGGTATTACCCTGTTACCGATTGTCGCCAAGCTGTTTATGGCTCGCCGAGGGTGCCAGAAAGCCACCTGACCTGCACGATAGGGGCCGACAGACAGTGGGTTGAATGCGCCCTGGCAAATACTTATCCCGCACAGCAGGAAAGTTGCTTGACGTCCTTGGTGAAGGTTTGCGCGCAGAGCTTGAGACCTTCCACCATGGTCAGATAGGGAAACAGCTCATCGCCGATGTCCTGCACCGTCATACCGGCCCGCAGCGCCATAACCGCCGTCTGGATCAGCTCACCGGCTTCCGCGGTGACAGCCTGAACACCCAGCAAGCGACCGGAATCGCGCTCGGCGACCATCTTAATAAAGCCATGGGTGTCGAAATTGACCAGCGCTCGCGGCACGTTTTCCAGATCCAGCAGACGGGTGTCCACATTGTAGCCCTGCTTGAGCGCTTCGGCCTCTGTCAGGCCAACTGTGGCGACCTGAGGGTCGGTAAACATCACCCCCGGCATGGCGCTGAGATCCAGGGTGGCCTCGCCTCCCGTCATGTTGACCGCAGCCCGGCTGCCCCCGGCAGCGGCGACGTAGACAAACTGCGGCTGATCGGTGCAGTCACCGGCGGCATAGACACCGGGGACCGTGGTTTGCAGTTGCCCATCCACCTGAATCGCGCCACGGGAGGTTTCCACACCGATGCCCGCCAGGTTCAGGTTTTCGGTATTGGGTATCCGGCCGGTCGCCACCAGCAGTTGATCAGCTCGTAAGGTACCGGCATTGGTCTCTATAACGAATTCATTGTCGGTATAGTCCACACGGCTGGCCTGGGTCTGCTTGAGCACCTCGATGCCCTCGCGCCTGAACGCCGCCTCTATGGCCTCACCGATGGCGGGTTCTTCACCGGATAGCAGGCGGCTGCGGGCCAACACGGTGACCTTGCTATCCAGCCGGGCGAACGCCTGGGCCAATTCCAGGGCAACAAAACCGGCGCCGATCACGATCAGCCGTTCAGGCACAGTAATTAATGCCAACGCACTGGTGGAGGTGAGATAAGGCGTCTCAGCCAGCCCCGGTATCGACGGCTCTGCGGGACGGGCGCCAGTGCCAATAAAGGCGCGATCGAAATGGACGTTCTGTTCGCCGCCCTCGTTCAACTGGACCACCAGGTTATTGGCATCGACAAACCGGGCTTCACCGTTCAGGACCGTGATTGCCGTCTGGTCGCGCAGAATCCCTTCGTACTTGGCGTCGCGCAGTTCCTCGACACGCGTCTGCTGTTGCTGAAGCAGTTTCGCCCGGTCCACCTTCGGTATCTGGGCGCTGACGCCCCCGTCAAATGGGCTCTCCGTGCGCAGATGCGCGATATGGGCGGCACGACTCATGATTTTCGACGGCACGCAGCCGGTATTCACGCAGGTACCACCAATAATGCCGCGCTCGATCAGGGTGATGCGGGCACCGCGCTCCGCGGCCTTCAGGGCAGCCGCCATGGCTGCGCCGCCGCTACCAATCACAGCGATATGCAGGTTATTGTCACTATTCATTCCGAGTTCCTTGTATTACTGGGGCATTGTCACGGCAGGCGCCGAGTCGCGTGTAACAGAGGGCGCCTGGAGTCCTTTATTACAACTCACTTACTGTCCGTTTCCAGGGATTTCAGGGTGGAGGGATAGCCGACATCGCCCGTTGCCTGGGTTAAGGCTTCCACCGATGTTCGTGTGTCGTCAAAGGTAATCACGGCTTCTCGATCCGGATAGCTCACGTCGACTTGTGAAACACCGTCCACCTTGTTCAAGGCCAGCTTGATGGTAATGGGGCATGCGGAACAGGTCATCCCCGGAACCGAAAGCGTCACTGTCTGCATGGCGGCCCAAGAGGGCATGCTGAGCAGGGCGAAAAGCAACGTCATGGCAAAGCGCATTTTCATGGGACAATCTCCTTTCAATAAAGCAGAGGAAGAGCATAGGGAAACAACAGGGCGACCAGTATCAGTGCCGTTACTGCCCAAAAGATCACCTTATAAGTCGTTCGCACCCGTGGTACGGCACACACTTCACCGGGTTGACACTGTTCCACTGGCCGGAAGATTCGACGCCAGGCGAAGAACATGGCCACCAATGCAACGCCGATGAAAATCGGGCGGTAATGTTCAAGAGCCGTGAGGTTGCCCATCCAGGCACCGGAGACACCCAGCGCGACAAGTACCAGCGGTCCGAGACAGCAGGCCGAAGCCAAAAGGCCCGCAATACCTCCCGCAGCCAAGGGGACACGCCCCGATTTGGAATTCGACATAACGCTGACACCTTTCATGGTTTCATTCGATGAGATAAGATTACTTCCGTAGTCAGATACGGAGTCAAGGGGTATGCCGGATAAAGCGAATTCATTGACCATCGGTGGCCTGGCTAAGGCTGCCAACGTCCATGTCGAGACAATCCGCTATTACCAGCGGCGACGTCTAGTACCGGAGCCGGAACGTCCTCCAGGTGGTATTAGGCGCTATGGTCCAGCTGATATCGAGCGGTTAATGTTCGTGAAAACGGCTCAGCAGCTGGGCTTCAGTCTTGTCGAAATCAGTGACCTGCTACAACTTGAAGATGGCGCTCACTGCCAGGAGGCCAGCGCTCTGGCCGAGCACAAGTTGCGGGACGTGCGTGAGAAAATCGACCAACTGGGGAGAATCGAGAAGGTACTGGGCGAGATGGTCGAGCAGTGCCATGCCCATCCGTACAATATTACCTGCCCATTGATTGCATCATTGCATGAGGGGGGCAGTGGGGGGGGGAACGATCAACGTGAAAGAACATGATTTTCACTCGACTGAGGGCTCGAGGGAGAGCGGATGTTTTATCCCCGGATAGTCCCCACACCCAAGCTTCTGAGGAACTTATGTGCGCCGCCAACATCTTACTCTGGTAGCCGAATTGGCGGATACGGTGATGGAGCGTGTCTGTTTGCACTTCCGCCAATGTAGGTTAAAGTGGGCGACTATCTTCCCACGCGGAAGATGTTTTAGCTGTTCTGTAATCAGGATATCAGTGCGATGACCACACGGCTTATGGGACTGGCAGTACTACTGCTCGTGGCTCTTCTCCCCGTTGCACAGGGAGTTGCCGCGACCTCTTTTGAGGCGGAACCCATGGCCGAAGCTTGTGTCATGTTGCCAGACACCCAGGTGATGCATGACTGCGCCGGGCTCAATGCCGAGGGCAGCTGCAGTAGCCCGTGTTCAACGTCCCATGTCGGGAAATCTGCAATTAGAGACTCGGTAGTGCTGTTATCTTCCCCCTGCCCGAAAGGCTATTCTTCTCATTCCGGCCGTGTACTTTCTGGCCCAGACCCCTTTCCTCCCAAGTATTCAACAGTCTCCTGAACCTTTGATTACCAGAGGCTTTCGCTTCGAGTGCCTGTCGTTTGGCCTTGCGCGGTAGACCACCACGTAGGCAGCTTTGCTGGTGATTTTATCGACTGATGAATACATGAAAACGGGAACGTATCTGTGATGTCATTCTATCTGGAATACCCGGTGCGCGGCATGACCGTGCTCTGCCATAAGCTTTCGATGGCACTTTTTTTGAGTTTATTCGCTGCCTTGGCCTCGGCGTCACCACCAATGGACCCGGGAATCAAGGCACTGCAGGAGAGAATCGGTTTTACGGTGACTGAACGCTTCTCCACGCCAGCCGAGGGCGTGACCGGCTATGTTGTAAAGACCGGCGACGGGAAAACCGGAATCCTCTATGGTCTCGGTGACCTCACTTTTTCCGGCGCACTTCTGGAGAGTGATGGCAACGATCTGACCCGCGAATATTCCGCTCGTTATATACCGAAGCCGACGTATGCGTCGGTTGCCGAGCAGCTCTCCCGGGACCCCCATCTGGTGAGCGAGGGCGGTAAAGATGCCCCTGAGGTCTATATCTTCGCGGATCCCAACTGCATTTTTTGCCACAAATTCTGGCAGCAAACCAGGGATTGGGTTGCGGAGGGGAAAGTCAGGTTGCACTGGGTCATGGTCGGGTTTCTCAAACCGTCCAGCCTGGGGCTTTCTGCAGCAATCATGAACGCAGAGGATCGAGCCGCGGCGCTCCAGGTGTTTGAGGAAAACTTCGGAAAAAGCGGTGACGGCCGCGGCATTTCTGAACTCACTCCGATCCCGGCCGACCTTCAACAGGCCCTCGAACAACACGGTCAGTGGATGGCCGAGGCGGGTTTCAGCGGGACGCCAGGGCTGCTGTTCAAGGACACGAGCGGACAATGGCGGGGCCAGACTGGTGTGCCCAGCCAGGAAGCGCTCGGCAGGATGCTGGGAGTCACTGAGTAATGGATCAGCTGCCCTCATTACTCATTGCCGGCCAGATCATGATGGCGGTTATGGCAGGTCTACTGCTGAACCTGACGCCCTGCGTGCTGCCCGCGATCCCCATCAAGGTCCGGACCATCCTGCGGGAGGCGGGCGGCCAGAGGTCCCATCGGGTGCTGGCCGCGTTGGCATTCACGGCCGGAACACTCACCTTTTTCCTGACGCTGGGCGGCCTGACCGCACTGCTGCAGTGGAACTGGGGCACGTTGTTCCAGTCAACGCTATTCGTGGCCGTCCTGGTTGCGTTAATGGTCGGGTTTGCGGTGATTACCTGGCTCGATCTGCCCATCCCCGTCCCGACATTCGCCGCCTCGGCGCATGGCCGGCGTTACTTTGAAGCCTATGTATCCGGGCTGTTGAGTGCGATTCTGGCCGCGCCCTGCGCAGGACCATTCCTCGGTGGCGTTCTGGCCTTTGCCGTTACCCAGCCGACACCGGTCATCATGGGGATATTCGGCAGTATCGGGCTGGGGCTGTCGTTGCCCTACGCGGTACTGATGCTCAGGCCCGAGTGGCTGAGCCGGTTGCCCAAGGCGGGCCCCTGGACCCTGGCCATTCGTGAAGTGCTCGCGCTGATATTGCTGGCCGCCGCCGTCTTTTTCAGCGCGAGCCTGGTGCCCAAAGCGGTATACCCCTGGCTGTGGTGGGCCTGGCTGGCGCTGGTGCTGGTCTGGGGTCTCCGTCGTTTCGTTCAGGGGAACGGTGCCGTTCGCGTGATCACTGCAACGGCGACAGGCCTTGCCCTTGCGGTGACAGTGGTATTCGCATCTCCGTTGGGCAGCGGCGAAGACGAACTTGTCTGGCAGCCCTACTCCGCAGAACTCCTGGCGGACACAAAAGCCCGGGACACACCGTATTTGCTGGAGTTCACTGCCGATTGGTGCATCAACTGCAAGGTCCTGGAGCGCACCGTGTATAAAGAGCCCGCTGTGGCTGAAGCCGTAGCGCGGGCCGGCATGGTGCCGATTCAGGTTGATGTGACAGCAAGCGATCCCGAAAAAGACGCATTGTTAACCGCAACGGGAGGGCAGGCCTTGCCTTTTGCGGCGATTTTTGACGCTGACGGCACCGTTGTCGCCCGTTTCACTGGGCTCTTTGATACCGACAGCCTGGTCGAGGCGATCAACCGCACCGAGAATTCACAACCCTAGATACTGGAGATGAACCATGACAACCCAAGCCAAAGTATTGCTGACCGGCATAGCGGTTTTTCTGATCGCGATCGCGGCGTTCATGTTGATCGGTACCAATTCCGGAAAGGCCCCTGGCTCAGCCCAGCCTGAACAAGCCAGTTCCGACCCCCAGGCGCCAGTTGCCCGCACGGGGTTGGCAGATTCTTCCGATAAGGTCCGCCTCAATCTTGCGGAAGGCGGCAAAGCCCTGATAGGGGAGACCGGTGAAATCGTTCTGACACTGGACATTGAACCGGGCTGGCACGTGAATGCGAATCCAGCCTCCATGGAGTTTCTGATCCCCACCGTCGCCAAGTCTTCGGCTGGCGGCCAGTCGCTCGATATTCCGACGGAGTACCCGCGCGGCCGGGTCAGTGACATTGTGCTGGGTGACACCGCCCTGGAGGTGTACGACGACGGTGCGAGTATCCGGCTGCTGCCAGATGAAAAACAGACCACCGCGCTGAAAGAGGCAGGCAAGGTTGACATGACAGTACGGGTGCAAGCCTGCAGTGACGAGGGCGTTTGCCTGGCACCGGCTGACCTGCCCGTTTCGCTGAATCTGGACGATACCAAGCCACAATAACCCGGGATTCCCTTCGGAAAACAACTCAAATGGAGAGTGACTGTGAACAGTGTATTCAGAGTATTGCTGATTGCCATGGTTGCCCTGGGTAGCACCAATGCCATGGCCCATTCCATGGAGGATGTGGAGGCCTCGTTGAATGAGAAAGAGCGGTATGCCCAGTTTGTGGATCAGCCGGCCCCTGAATTTGATCTTACAGGCGTTGATGGCAATACCCTTTCCCTCGATGACTTAAACGGCAAAACCGTTGTGCTCAATTTTCTCTACACGCGCTGTACCGAGGCCTGCCCTTTTCATATGAACCTGATACGACAGTTGCAAACCGGGGTTGAAGAAGAAGGGCTGAGTGAAGAGGTGGTGTTCATCACCATTGCCACGGACCGGGAAGATGTTGCCGGGACCCGGGACAACATGCGCGCGTATGGCGACAATTTCGACCTGAACCCCGATAATTGGCACTTTCTGTACCGGGGCGAAGGTGAACCGCCCGGGTTGACGTCGGAGCTCGCCAAAGCCTACGGCGTTCAGTTCAGGGATACGGGCGAGGGGGTACAGGTCCATGGTGTGGTAACCCACGTGATTGACCCGGAAGGGCAGATGCGGGCCCGGTTCCATGGATTGAAATTCAAGCCTGAGCATCTGGTGACCTACCTGACGGCCATTGCCAAAGGCCCCAACGCGGCAGCCGGTGATGGGTTCTGGGGCCGGCTGCACGGGCGCATTGAAGCGTTGCTACAGAGCGAGTAACGCGTGGGGCACCATGCCGGCAGCAAACCGACCACTGTAATCAGGAGAAATGTCTAATGAGTCACCAGCGCATATCCGCCGCCCGGGGAATCGCCGTAGTCTTTTTCGCGCTTGCTATTTCCATAGCCGCTCCAGTTATGGCTGCAGGGAAGATTCCGAAGTCCGTGGGGCCCCAGGGGTTCCTGATCTGGGAGTCTCCTCGCACTCTGCCCGAGCTGGCTTTTCAAGACGAAGTCGGCAGGCCGCTGACACTGGCTGACTTTAAGGGTAAGGCGATATTGCTCAATATCTGGGCGACCTGGTGCCTGCCTTGCCGTGAGGAAATGCCGACGCTGGACTCACTTCAGGCTCAACTGGGCGGCGAGCAATTTGAAGTGGTCGCGCTGTCCGTTGACCACGCAGGCATCAGTGTTGTTGAGAAATTCTACCGGAAAACAGGCATCCAACATCTTCGCCATTATATTGATCCGTCGACACTGGCGACCTCAACACTGGGCATAGAAGGTGTTCCTACAACGCTGCTGATTGATCACGACGGTCGCGAAATTGGCCGTCTGGTCGGTGCCGCGGAATGGGACAGCCCGGCCATGGTGGATTTGATGACCCGCACCATTGAAGGGGTTCCGGACTGACTGGATTTACGCAATTGAAAAGGCAGGTGCGTAATGCTTCAAGCTACTACTGCATGCTTCCTTCGCTGAGCCCTTCGAGAACCCCGCAGGCCTCAATTTCCCGATCATCGTTACAACTCGCTCGCAGCGACACAAGTTGTTTCTCCAGTACCTGCAGATCGGTTATCTGAGACCGTACCTGAGCGATGTGATCATCAAGCAAGGTGTTGATGGCCCTGCAAGGCTGATGGGGCGCGCCCTGATAACGCTGTAACTCGTGAATTTCAGCGAGTGACAGCTCAAGTATTCTGCAGCGCCGGATAAAAGCCAGTCGCTCAACATGCCGTTCGGTGTAAATACGGTAGCCGTTGTCCTGACGATCCGGCGGTGGTAACAAGCCCTCTCGCTCATAGAAACGGATGGTCTGGGTGTCAACCCCTACGGACCGCGCCAACTGACCAATGCGCATCGGGTGTCTCCTCAACAAATGGTATCTGCTCTATTGACCTTATAGTGGCTATATGGTTTTAAATCATAATCCGACAATACGCAAGTGGAGCCGTATCATGAGTAAATCCTGTGAAGACGCCTGTGGCTGCGGACTGAATTGAGCGGAGCAAAAAAGCATGAGCCACAGGGTTGATACTGGCTTCGGAGGCGAGAGCATTGGGTGATAAGTACGCGCTACCCTCCACGGGCATGCGCCACAAGGAGCTTCTAACAAGGGGGATAGCTCTACTTGCCGGAGGCGCCATGCCGCTTGCCTTTGCCCCTGTGGGCTGGGCATGGCTTGCAATGATCGCTCTGGCTGCATTTTTTGCCCTGACCGCGCAATCTTCAAAGCGTCAGGTGCTATGGTCGGCCTACCTCTTTGGCCTTGGTTACTTCGGCGTAGGTGTCTCCTGGGTCTTCATCAGCATCAGCCAGTACGGCAATGGCCCTGTGGTGGCGGGGTTAGCCACAGCGGCCTTTGTCTCGCTGCTCGCCCTCTTCCCATGGGGCGTCGCCTATCTCGTGCGCCGCCTGAGACCTGAGATGGATGCGATGGCGCTCTGGCTAGGACTACCGGCGGCATGGGTGTTGAGTGAATGGATGCGCACCTGGTTCTTGACCGGCTTTCCCTGGCTCTTTATCGGCTACAGCCAGACCGACACCACACTCGCCACTATCGCTCCTGTCTTTGGTGTGCTTGGCGTGAGTTTTCTGGTGGCACTGTTCGCCGGCGGTCTTGCGTGGGTTATCTTAGGCCCAAGCCTGCGCCGTGCAGCGGTAGCCGGTGCCGTGTTAATCGTTACTCTCGCTGGCTTGCAGCTCCTGGACCGCGAGTGGACGCAGCCAGCCGCTGACCCTATCGATGTCGCCCTCTTGCAAGGAAACATCGCGCAAGACAAGAAATGGGACCCGGATTACCGGGAAATCACAATTGAGCGCTATCAGGCGCTTACGAAGCAGCATCTCGGGGCCGACATCGTGATCTGGCCAGAAGCGGCAATCCCGATGTGGCATGACCAGGCCAAAGAATATCTTGCTGAGCTTGAGGCGTTAGCCGATCAGGCAGGCACCTTGTTAATGATTGGCGTCCCGGTACGCGAGGCGGATGGCCGCGCCTATAATGCAGTGGTAAGCCTCTCCGATCCCTCAGGCTTCTACTACAAACGCCACCTGGTGCCCTTCGGTGAATATGTTCCGTTTCGGGAGTTTTTGGGTTCGGCCCTCGACGTGCTCGGGGCGCCCATGTCCGATTTTACACCGGGACGGGACGCGCACGTCCTGAATGCAGCAGGGGTGCCCGTAGGGGCACTCATCTGCTACGAGGCGGTCTTTGGTGCTGAAGTCACGGAACTTCTGCCCGAAGCGCAGGTGCTGGTGAATGTCAGTAATGATGCCTGGTTCGGCAGCTCGCTCGGCCCTCTCCAGCACTTCCAGATGGCCCGCATGCGTGCCATCGAAACCGGACGTGACCTACTGCGAGCCACGAACACGGGTATCACAGCAGCTGTCAGCTACGAGGGAAAGATCCTCAAGCGCGCTCCTCAGTTCCGCGTAGCCAGCCTCAGCGTCGAGGTGACACCGCGAACTGGTGCGACCCCTTATGTGCGCTGGAGGGATTGGCCTGTCCTTGGTGTGATCGCACTCGGACTCGGCTTGCTCCTGTTTCTTCGAATTCGCCAGTATCATCGGCTGGGTACATGACGCCCGCCACTCTATAGCGAGCAGATTTTCAATTGGGTGAGGAGGAAGGAATTTGTCTACTTATGGCAATTGGCTCGCAGAGAAAGCCCACGAGCCGAGAAAAACGATGCGCTGGCTGTGGCTCTCGCTCCTGTTACTGCTGGCGGATCAGGCTAGCAAGTACCTTGCCAGTACCATGCTTATGTATGGAGAAAGTGTATCGGTCACGCCCTTCTTCAATTGGGTCCACCGCCACAATACGGGGGCGGCGTTCAGCTTTCTAGCGGATGCCGGCGGTTGGCAGTAGCCGCTTTTCATCGGGCTGGCCTTGGTTATCTCGACGTTACTGGTGTACTGGCTTTGGCGTTCACCGAGCGTACTGAGTTATCGGCTCGCACTCAGCGCTATCCTCGGCGGTGCGTTGGGCAATGTCGCAGATCGCTTACGCTTGGGCTACGTCGAGGATCTTCTCGATTTTCATTATGCCCAGTGGCACTGGCCATCGTTCAACCTGGCGGACGTATGGATCGTCCTCGGTGCTGCCCTCTTTATCTGGGCCGAAATACGACATCAGCCAGGCAGCCGTCGCCGCGGAATCGGCTAGAGTTTTCGCTGACGCACGCTTGGATCCTATCCCAGATATACGCAGCTTCTTTCTCATAAAGCACACAGCAAGCCGGGTTGGTTGCCCATGCAGCATGCAGGTTGATGGTAGCATTTGCGGATGGAAGCGCCGACGCAGACAGGGAACAACACATGATCTTTCGACAACTGTATGAACCCGTATCCAGCACTTACACCTATCTTCTGGGCTGCGAGGAAACCGGACGAGCGGTCCTGATTGATCCGGTTATCAACTCGGTCGAGCGCGACCTGGCAGAGGTATCAAAGCTGGGGCTCAAGCTGGAATACACTCTGGATACCCATATCCACGCCGATCACATCACTTCCGCCCGCGAGCTAAAGCAGAAAGCGGGCAGTAAAATCGCGGCGCCTGCCATGGATTGCCTGCCCTGCACGGACGTAGGAGTTGAGGAGGGGAGGCCCTTTCAGGTCGGTCGGCTCAGCTTCCAGCCGATTCACACGCCGGGCCATACCGATGGCCATTTCGCATACCGTCTGGACGACCGTATTTTCACCGACGACGCTCTTCTGATCGAAGACAGTGCTATTTTTCCTGTACTTGCTGATCTCATAGCGTTTCTGATGCACGACTGCTGCGATGGGCACTGTGCTTATTGCGACAAAGCCATCGAGTTGTTCGCGCAGTGTGAAGGTCGCCCAACCTCATCGGGCACGGTGGACTCCAAGATATGATCAGATTCATCTATTTTGTGGAGTCTAATCTTGTTTGGTTCGTTATCACTTTAGCTGGTTTGGTCTTAGTATTCCCAGGGTTAGGAACGCACCTAGAGCCCTTTATCGGTCCACTGCTCGCGCTGCTGATGCTTGTCATCAGTCTTACCTTCGACGCACATGCCGTTCGAGTGGTCTTTCGCAAACCTTCAAGGCAATTTTTAGCACTAGGTCTGGTCTATGGTCCGATGTCGATTGCCGGTTTTCTGACTGGCCGTTTATTTTTCGGGAACGGACCTCTTGCAGCAGGTCAAACGTTGCTTGGCACATTGCCGACAGATGTTTCGTCTCCGCTGCTGGTATTAATGGCGCGGGGGAATGTTGCCTTAGCAGCCGTTTTTAATGCGGTCAATACAGCACTATCGCCATTCATTGTTCCATTCGTTTTTTTATGGCTGACTGGAATACAGCTGGAAGTTCCTCTCGGGGCAATCATCTTTGAATTAGCCTTGATCGTTCTCGTTCCCACTGTTGTTGGAGTGAGCTTACGCACAGGATTTCCAGATTTTTTTGCACGCCATGATTCAACGTACGCGGGAATTGGATCAATCATATATCTTCTGATACTACTGGCTGTAGTAGGCCCAAACGCAGAAACTATCATTGGTTATGGCTGGTACGCTTTTTTGATTGCTGGAGCAGCCCTGAGTCTTAATCTGATTGGCTACCTGATAGGAATGTCCTCACGGTTGCTAACCTCTGACCGGAAAGAAGTGATTACCTATCTCTTCACCGTGAGCAAAAAAGAATTTAGCATTGCTGCTGCTTTTGTCGCCGCATCTGGCTTACCTTCAGAAATTGCGATTCCTGCCGCATTCTTTGCAGTGATACAAATGATCACTTCACCCATTGCCGCTAAGATCCTTGCACGGCACGGCTTACTACGATTCCGAGCGAGCGATCAGCACTAAGGATCTTGGTATTGTTTCAGCGCCGAATTACCAATGAACTACTGGCAACAGTTGATGCAGCCTTTTCAACGAAACAAGACATGATGAAGTGCTTGCTCTATCTGCCGACTACTCAGGCTCCGTGTTGTCGAAAAACTCCGCCAGGGAGCGGATGTTCAGCACCTACGCAAGTATATTGAACTTTCCACGCTGGCTACCCTAATACTGAGCATACCTGCTTCAGGCTACTACTGCATGCTTCCTTCGCTGAGCCCTTCGAGAACCCCGCAGGCCTCAATTTCCCGATCATCGTTACAACTCGCTCGCAGCGACACAAGTTGTTTCTCCAGTACCTGCAGATCGGTTATCTGAGACCGTACCTGAGCGATGTGATCATCAAGCAAGGTGTTGATGGCCCTGCAAGGCTGATGGGGCGCGCCCTGATAACGCTGTAACTCGTGAATTTCAGCGAGTGACAGCTCAAGTATTCTGCAGCGCCGGATAAAAGCCAGTCGCTCAACATGCCGTTCGGTGTAAATACGGTAGCCGTTGTCCTGACGATCCGGCGGTGGTAACAAGCCCTCTCGCTCATAGAAACGGATGGTCTGGGTGTCAACCCCTACGGACCGCGCCAACTGACCAATGCGCATCGGGTGTCTCCTCAACAAATGGTATCTGCTCTATTGACCTTATAGTGGCTATATGGTTTTAAATCATAATCCGACAATACGCAAGTGGAGCCGTATCATGAGTAAATCCTGTGAAGACGCCTGTGGCTGCGACACAACACCCGCAGAGGGTAACACCGGGTCGAAGGCCTCTGAAGCGTCCGGCAACTGGATCAGTGTGTATACCGTACCGAAGATGGATTGTCCTTCGGAGGAACGGATGATTCGCCTGGCCCTGAACGGTTTTGAAGACATTCGCGGGCTGTCCTTTGAGCTGTCTGATCGGCAGTTGAAGGTTGTGCACGATGGCGAGGCTGAGCCTATCACCGCGAAGCTGGCGACCCTCGGGCTGGGAGCTTCGCTTCAGGAAACGGCCGCTGCCGACCCTGAGTCAATTAAGGCGGTCGGGGATACGGCTATCTCTGCCGAGCAAGAGTCCGGCACCCTGCGTTGGTTGCTCGGTATCAATGCCGTCCTGTTTGTGGTGGAAATGACGGCCGGCCTGATCGCGCACTCCACCGGCCTGATTGCAGAATCCCTGGACAATTTTGCCGACGCGGCCGTGTATGGGCTCGCGCTGTATGCGGTTGGGCATAGCGTGAAAATGCAGGTGCGTGCGGCGCATCTCGCGGGCGTACTCCAACTGATACTGGCTGTAGGCGTACTTGCAGAGGTGGTGAGGCGCTTTGTCTTCGGCAGTGAGCCGGAGTCGCTGGTAATGATGGGGATTGCGTTCATTGCATTGATCGCCAATACCACCTGTCTGCTGCTGATATCCAAACATCGGGAGGGTGGGGCGCACATGAAGGCGAGCTGGATATTCTCAGCCAACGATGTGGTGATCAATCTGGGGGTCATTACCGCTGGCGCCCTGGTCGCGTGGACTGGCTCCAATTACCCGGACCTGATCATCGGCAGCATTGCGGGGATTATCGTACTCAACGGTGCCAGGCGCATCCTGGCGCTTAAGGGTTAAACAATGTCCATCGTTACCAAAAAACTCTTGCCGTATAGCCTGCTGGCGATTTCGGGCCTGATTGCGGCATCTGATCAGGTTGTAAAATGGCTGGTCCAGCAGTCAATGGCGTATGGCGAATCGATTCCGGTGACCCCGTTCTTTAACTGGGTTCATGTCTGGAACACCGGCGCCGCATTCAGCCTGTTTGCCGATGGCGGAGGTTGGCAGCGATACTTTCTTATCACAATCGCGGTAGTTGTCTCGATTGTACTGATCGGGCTGATTCTTCAGTGCCGCCGCAGGGGAGAAGCCATCGCGTACAGCCTTATTCTTGGCGGTGCCGTGGGCAACCTGATTGACCGGATATTTCGTGGTTATGTTGTGGATTCCTTTGATGTCTATTGGCAATCCTGGCACTGGCCAGCCTTTAACCTTGCCGATATCGCCATTGTGCTGGGCACCGTGCTTTTCCTCTATGTCAGTTTCATACCCGAAAAATCGGGCACGAACGTCGAGCTCGATGGATCAGGCTAAAAAACATCTGACAAACGTCTTGACCTTAAAGTTGACTTTAAGGATATCGTCTGTGCTGACAAACCAAGAACGACAGCCAAAGCAAAGGAGAATGAAACGATGACATTGCAACTTGGAGAAACCGCTCCCGATTTCACCGTCGCATCCACCGAGGGAAACATTCAGTTTCATGAGTGGCTGGGAGACGACTGGGCCGTGCTGTTTTCACACCCCGCCGACTACACCCCCGTCTGTACCACAGAGCTTGGCGCCTTCGCCAAGCGTAAGGACGAGTTCGCCAGTCGTGGAGTGAAGCTGATCGGGGTGTCCGTTGATCCGCTCGACTCCCATAACGACTGGGCCAAGGACATTGAGAAAACCCAGGGCACGGGGCTCAATTTTCCCCTGCTGGCAGACAAGGATCAGGTGGTTGCCGACCAGTACGGAATGATCCATCCAAAAGCCGATCCCAAGGTGACTGTTCGAACGGTATTCATTATCGATTCCGCGAAAAAAATCCGTCTGATGCTAACGTATCCGCCCAGCACCGGGCGCAATCTGGACGAGATCCTGCGCGTCATTGATTCGCTCCAACTGACCGACAACCACAAAGTGGCCACGCCGGTGGACTGGAAGAATGGCGAGGATGTGATCATCGTTCCGTCGCTCTCCAACGAAGAGGCCAAAGAGCGCTTCCCCGACGGATGGGATGAGCAGACACCGTATCTGCGCGTTACCCGCCAACCTGGTCGGAAGTAATAGAGAATTCGTCAGCTGGCCTTGTGGCTGGCTGACGAAGCAATACCTGAGAAACCTTCACCGATAGGTTCGGTCATCGCCGAACCCGCAACCGAACACGGCCCCGAAATGCTTACCCTGACAATCCCTGAAGTTGGTCTCTTCGCGTTATTGATTGCACTTTGCCTGTCGCTGCTTCAGGCGACCGTGCCCTTGCTGGGAGCCGCCACCCGGCGCCCGTTGTGGATGGCATTTGCAGAGCCCATGGCATGGGGGCAATTTGTTTTTCTACTGGTTTCTTATGCCAGCCTGACCGCCAGTTTTCTTCTGGATGATTTCAGCGTGGATTATGTGGCCCGTAATTCCAACTCGATGCTGCCCTGGTACTACAAGTTCACCGCCGTCTGGGGCTCTCATGAAGGCTCGGTGCTGTTATGGAGTCTGATTCTCAGTGGCTGGGGCTTTGCCGTCAGTCTGTTTTCCCGCCAGTTGCCACGGGATATGCTGGCACGGGTTCTGGGAGTTCTGGGTGTCGTCAGCGCAGGGTTCCTGCTTTTCATCGTCGTTACGTCCAGTCCCTTTGATCGCCTGTTGCCGGGCATGCCAGCCGACGGTGCCGATCTGAATCCGTTGTTGCAGGATGTTGGCCTGATCATCCATCCGCCGATGCTTTACATGGGCTATGTGGGTTTTTCAGTGGTCTTTGCTTTTGCCATCGCTGCGCTGATCGAAGGGCGTCTCGATGCGGCCTGGACGCGCTGGGTTCGGCCGTGGACCAACATTGCCTGGGCCTTTCTGACCCTCGGCATCGCTCTGGGTAGCTGGTGGGCCTACTATGAGCTGGGTTGGGGCGGCTGGTGGTTCTGGGATCCGGTGGAAAATGCATCGCTCCTGCCCTGGCTGAGCGGGACAGCGCTGATACATTCACTGGCGGTCACGGAAAAACGCGGCACGTTCAAGAGCTGGACGGCACTGCTGGCGATTTTCACGTTCTCACTCTCGTTACTGGGCACCTTCCTGGTGCGCTCAGGGGTACTGACCTCGGTTCATGCCTTTGCCAATGATCCATCTCGGGGGCTCTTCATTCTGGCGTTGCTGGGAATAACGGTCGGCGTCTCGCTTTTGATCTTTGCGCTACGGGCGCCGCGAATGAGCGCCAATGCGGGCTTTAGCTGGCTTTCCCGGGATGCTCTGTTGCTGATCAACAATATTTTGCTGGTCATCATGACGATCACGGTCCTGATGGGCACCCTGTACCCCTTGATCCTGGATGCACTCGGGCTGGGCAAGGTCAGTATCGGCGCGCCTTACTTTAATAGCCTGTTCGTGCCACTGACCGTCATGCTGTGTGCCTTTATGGGGCTGGGGCCGGTCTCACGCTGGAAGCAGATGCCCGGTCGGGAGCTGTTCCGGCGACTACTGGGGGCGGGCTTGGCCGCACTGGCGATTGCGATATCGATACCGTTTCTTTACAACGGCCAGTGGAATGTCGCCGTGGCGCTGGGGCTGGTCGCGGCCCTGTGGGTAGTACTGGCGTTGGTGCGCGACCTGTTTGATAAAGTCCGCAATGCGTCCTCTGCGCTGTCCGGATTGCGTAAGTTGACCCCTTCATACTGGGGCATGGTGGTCGGCCACGTGGGCCTGGCCGTCACCATCGTGGGCGTGGTGATGGTGTCGAACTACGCCATGGAGCGTAATGTGCGGCTTGATATCGGTGAGCAGGTGAATCTGGGCGGGTACGATTTTACGCTGACCGAACTGGGCGAGCGTCGGGGGCCCAACTTCCTCGCCGATACGGCGACCATCGAGGTTGCCCGTGAAGGCCGGATTGTCACCACCCTGTACCCGGAGAAGCGCCTGTACATTGCCCGAGGGCAGCCGATGACCGATGTCGCACTCGACCCCGGCCTGTTGCGGGACCTTTACGTGGCCATGGGGGAGGAACTGGACGACGGCAGCTGGGCAATGCGCCTACAGGTCAAGCCATTTGTACGCTGGCTTTGGCTGGGTGCGCTGCTGATGGCCTCCGGGGGCGTGCTGGCCGTGGCAGACCGTCGCTACCGTCGCCGCCGTGCAGCCGCAGCTGACCGCGAATCGATGAGGCCGGCACGCGAGGTTCGCGCATGATGCGTCGCCTGTTGCTGCTGCTTCCGTTTGTGGTGTTCCTTGGCCTGGCCTTCTTTTTGTACCGGGGGCTTTCGCTGGATCCCAGTGCTCGCGAGTCAGCCCTGATAGGCCAGGCGTTTCCCGCGTTCACGCTCCCGACGCTGGAGAACCCTGATACCGAGGTGGATGAATCCCTGCTTCGCGGGCAGATATCTCTGGTCAATGTCTGGGCATCCTGGTGCCCGACCTGCAAGGAGGAAATGCCCCAGCTACTGGCGCTCTCCGAGCGCGGCATTCAGATGGTGGGCATCAACTATAAAGACGCCCGTGACCTGGGGCGACAGTTTCTCGAAGAGTTCGGAAAACCTTTCGAGGTCAACATCTTCGATCCTGCCGGTGACCTGGGTTTTGAAATTGGCGTGTATGGCGTGCCCGAAACCTTCCTGGTCGACGCAGACGGTATCGTTCGATACAAGCACGTTGGGTACATAACGCCCGCCCAGGTGGATGAAGTCATGATGGAGGTAGAGAAATGGCGCTAACCCTGAAGATCCGTTGCTGTGTGGTCATCGTGCTTTTGATGGCCTCGTTCCAGTCGATGGCGGATACGGCAATTGATGCGCGTCATTTCGAGGATCCGGTGATGGCGGAGCGTTATCGCGACCTTACGGCGTCATTGCGGTGCCCTAAATGTGATGCTCAAGCCATCGACAGCTCCGATTCGCCGGTGGCGGCGGACATGCGGGAGCGGGTAGCGCTGATGCTTCATGAGGGGCGTGCGGATAAGGAAATTCTTGATTTCATGGCTAATCGTTTTGGCGAGTTCGTTCTTTACAATCCGCGCCTTGACGGGCGCACGTGGCTGCTTTGGGCATTGCCGGCAGCGCTGGTAGCAGGAGGCGCCCTGGTTGTGATTGCCTTTGTCCGGGCACGCAGGCACCGGCGAGTGCGGCCGCTCTCCGAGGAGGAGCGTACCCGCCTGTCCTCTTTGATTCATCGTCATCGTGAGGGATCGGAATGACTATGCTCTGGTTAAGTATCGGCACACTGTTGCTTATAGCGCTGTGGTTCCTGAGTCTACCGTTGCGAAGAGCAAGGGCGATCCATGACTGGCAGCAGCGGTTTGAGGCCGATGATCACGCTGAGGCGCAAAACCTGGCCGTCTATGAACGCCGGCTTTCAGCCCTGAAAAGCGCCCGCGATCGCGGCGAGATTGACGTCGCCCGTTTTGAAGAAGGCCGCCACGAGCTGGACCGCAATCTGCTGGAGGACACCGAGGCCCATCGCCGAATGCCTCTCAGGCGCCCCCTGTCAGGACGTTTGATGATTCCACTGGTGATAACGGCAGTCATGGCTGCCAGCATGATCGGCTATCGATGGCTGGGTGCCGATGGCGATCTGGCCCTGCATGCCGCCCAGCAGGACGTGCTCAACACGCCCGGTGCCTCAATGAAAACCCTGGTTGGTCGGCTCGAAGAGGAAGCCGGGACTCAGCCGGATAATCCCAAGGTCTGGTCCTTGCTGTTTCCGCTTTACCAGAAGATCGGTCAACCGGGTCAGGCGATTGACGCCCTGGAACGACTGATCGAACTGGAAGGCCGCAGAGTAGATCTTCTGGCCCAACTGGCTCAGATAAAATTCTTTGTGGCCGGGCGCAGCCTGACCGATGAAGTGCATGCGCTGATCGACGAAATACTCGACAAGGATCCACGTGAGCCAACGGCGCTGGGCATACTGGGGGTTGAGGCCTTTGACGACGGCCGCTATGAACAGGCGATCAATTACTGGCGCCGGGCATTGGCGGGCTTCGGCGATAATGAGTCCGCACAGGCCATGCGCAGCGGTATCGCTGTTGCCAGGCAACGATTGGAGGAGACAGCCAATGGAGCGGAACGTGTTACTGATTGAAACCCTAACGCACGTTCACACACGAAATCAGGGAAGCTTATGCTTCAGTATCCTCAAATCGACCCGGTAGCCATTGCACTGGGCCCACTGAAAATCCATTGGTACGGCCTGATGTACCTTGTCGGTTTTCTCGCGGCCTGGTGGCTGGGGCGTCGTCGGGCTCATCGACTCGGGTTGAACGCAGACGCTGTTGAAACATTGATTTTCTACTGCGCGATGGGCGTCATTCTCGGTGGCCGCGTCGGTTATGCGCTCTTCTACGGTTTTGACAAGCTGGCAGACAATCCGCTTTGGCTGTTCAAGGTCTGGGAAGGGGGCATGAGTTTTCACGGCGGCTTGACCGGCGTCCTGATTGCAGCCTTGGTCTTCGCCCGCAAGCAGAACCTGCGTTTTTTCCAACTCACGGATTTTATAGCGCCACTGGTGCCAATTGGCCTGGGGGCGGGGCGCCTTGGCAACTTTATCAACCACGAGCTCCCGGGGCGGGTCAGCGACGTGCCCTGGGCCATGGTGTTCCCGAATATGGGGTCGGCGCCACGTCACCCGTCGTCATTGTACGAGTTTGCCCTGGAAGGTGTTGTGCTGTTTGTAGTGCTGTGGTGGTTCTCACGCCACCCTCGTCGGATGGGCGCAACGTCCGGCCTGTTCCTGTTGTTCTACGGAATTTTCCGTTTTGCGGTCGAGTTTGTTCGCCTCCCCGACCCGCAACTGGGGTTCATCGCCCTCGGCTGGATGACCATGGGGCAACTGCTGACCCTGCCGATGATCCTTGGCGGCCTTGCATTAATTGCCAGGTCAAGACGTCAACCGATCAATAAAGCGGAGGTGGCGACAGCCAGGGAAAACCTAACATGACAGAAACTATTGGTCATTCGGGAGCCTGGGGCATAGCGGCGATCATGATCGTGCTGATCTCCTGGGTCATGTATCGTTGGCTCGCTCCCAGAACATGGCGGGAGTGGGGCAGTGCCGGGGTGGTACAGGCGTTCATAATCGCATTGTATGCGGAGATGTACGGCTTCCCTCTCACTGTCTATTTGCTCGTGCGGTTCTTCGATCTGGACGGTAGCGACCTCAGCGCGAATCTCTGGTCCTCGCTACTTGGTGTCGGCGAAGTGGGCATGCTTATCTCAATGTTGCTTGGCTATACTGTTGCTGTGACTGGCATCGGTATTTTTCTGCAGGGATGGCGAGAACTTCACCGTGCACATCAACAGAACCGGCTCGCAAAGGATGGACTCTATGGTTTGATGAGGCACCCGCAGTATACGGGACTTTTTCTCATCCTGTTTGGAGAGGGAATCGTGCACTGGCCGACGCTGTTCTCTGTCAGCCTGTTCCCTCTCATCGTCCTCGCCTACAGCTTGCTCGCACGGCACGAAGAGCGACAGGTCATTGAGCGGTTTGGTGAGGAGTACCGGGCCTATCAGCAGGAAGTGCCAAGGTTTATTCCGCGATTGAGCCGACTCGCAAAGATCATCGGCAGGTCCAGCTCAGGTTTGGGCAAGACCAAGAAGCCTTAGCCGTAGGTGATGCCCGGGCTCTCGTGAACTGTCACTGGAATATCACTGCCTCCCGTTCAGTGGGTTTATGGCCACTGTTGCGATTAACGGTCGTGAAATGGATTTTGCTAGACATGATGTTTTGACCTGCCCGTTTCAACATAATCCACGCTGTTGAGATGGGCAGGTCAAAACATCATGTCTAGTGTTCCGTCTGGTTAATTCCTAAGCGGAAGTGCGCTATAATTCGAGCTATTATTTACGAGCTCGGAGACTCTGTTTTGGCCCGGAAACCAGCACCCTTTAATCTTACGGTAAACGATCAACTGGAGCTGGAAAGCTGGCTGCGAACAAGCACGCTGAGTCAGAATCTTGTTCTGCGAGCACGAATCGTTTTGGCCCTGAATGCCGGTGAATCACCCAAAGTCGTTGCGGAGCAACTGGGAACCACGACGGCCACGGTATTTAAGTGGCGTAATCGTTACACCGAACAGGGCCTGAGCGGTCTTCGGGATGCACCAAGACCTGGACAACCCAGAAAGCTGGATCAGAAAAAGGTTAAAGCAATTCTTGATGACACGGTCAAAAAGGTGCCCAAGGAATCTACCCACTGGAGCATCCGGTTGATGGCCGAATATGCCGGTGTCAGTCGCTGGCAAGTGCATCAGATCTGGAAAGCCGCTGACCTGAAACCGCACCGGCTGAAAACCTTCAAAATAAGCAATGATCCGGACTTTGCTGAGAAGGTTTTCGATGTCGTTGGCCTGTACCTGAATCCGCCGGATAACGCGCTGGTGCTGTCGGTTGACGAAAAAACGCAGATCCAGGCACTGAATCGCACTCAACCAAAGCTGCAACTGAAACCCGGCCAGATCGAGCGCCGTACCCACGATTACAAGAGGCACGGGACGACCAGCTTATACGCGGCTCTGAATATCCTGAACGGCGAAGTGATTGGGCGCATTACACAACGCCACCGCGCCAAAGAGTTTCTCGACTTTCTGCGACAAATTGATCGAGAAACACCGAAAGAGCAGGACCTTCACCTGATTCTGGACAACAGCTCGACTCACAAAACACCAGAAGTGAAAGCCTGGCTGGAAAAACATCCCCGATTCAAGCTTCACTTTACGCCAACCAGCGCCTCTTGGCTGAATGCCGTGGAGGGCTGGTTTGGTCAACTGGAACGCCGTGCTTTGTACCGTGGCATTTTTACCAGTGTCGGCGAACTGAAGAAGGCGATTCGTCGCTTTATCCAAACTCACAATGAGAAACTGGCAAAGCCGTTCCGCTGGCACAAGAGTGCAGAATCGATTATGACTTCAGTGGCGCGAGCAAAGCTGAGTGTTATTGACAATAAATAAACGGATTACCCGGACGGGACACTAGTTGGGGTGACCTTGAGGGCGAAATTAAAGAGTGGTGGTAATTGAGGTGAGGATTTTTTGTTTTGATGTGTAATAAATAGCCGATCACCATTAATAATAGGTGGCCGGCTATTTATTTCGTTTAATTATTCCGGAATTTTTAAAAGTAAGCATGGTGTCGAGTGGCGACTATCTAACTCATTGACTTTTTAGTTCTCCTCGAATTACTTGGGATTCGCTCATATCTCTGTGGGCTTTTTTATCCTGCATGCAGGGCATTTCCGTACTTTTGGAACTTACCGTTTTGTCAGGATAACTACGCGCTTCATTGATGCGATCTGCCAAACCCGAATTAGCAGTGGCCATAGTTGAAAATAATGTTGCGATTGCGGCTGTGATAATTACTTTCTTCATGATGTTTTCCTGTGTTTCAAATTACCGGTTGAGTAATTCGTGTCGGTTTAAGATTTGTGTGGTTTAATGACTCGTGGTCAGCTTGCCGACTGCTCAATAGCGGAGTCAGTCGGTGCTGAGTTCCCATGCGTTAAATTTGCCGAAAAGATCACCTTGCGGTATTTTTTTGTTTGGCTTTCAGAGCCCTATGGTAAGCTCGGTCCTCTTTTGTCATCATTTTCAGGCGGGCCTCCATGCCTATCTCCGACATTGCATAAAGCGTCATTTCTCTGTGTAAGCGTTCCATATCTTCATTCTGGAGAATGTTCTCAATGGATTGTTTGTCCATCTCTTGGCTATGAATAGCCTTTTTATCTGTACTCTCTGACATGTTGCCAGCTAATGCGGATGTTGAAATGGTCACTGCAGTTGCAAAAATAAGTATTTTCTTCATGAATTTACCTTGGTTTAGTTTATTGCTTAATTAAATTGCCAGTTCGAACGGGGTTTGGCTTTTCTTACATAGGGGTATCTATTGAAAATACCATTGGCTGAAAACTTAGTGTTACTCGCCTTTCTCATTCTGCTGACGAAAGAGAGGCTATCTTTGAAGCCAACTTTAAGGTCAAGCTCTATCGTCGATTTTTTGGTGGAGCGAAAGAGAACAATTTTTTGACTATTGCCCCGCCGCTTAAATTCCCATACTCCCTGCTCGCTAAATGTCTTGACCTTAAAGTTGGCTTCAAAGATAAGCTCCTTTCCTGATCGATACTAAGCGGTTCTATTAGCGTTCTGACGACCAAGCAGGGTGTGTAGTAAGCCCGCCACATGGGCAACAGAAAAGAATGCCTTTTTCGCATGCTGACTCATACACACCCGACGCACAGAGGTTAAATCAGGACAGTGAGGACCGCTTCTTTGGAGAGAGAGAGTGACGACAGCTTTTTCAAGGATTGCCGGCGACTACGATGATCTCTGGCTTTTAACCAATGGCTACCGGAACTGGATGCTGAACAAGACTCTTGGGCATTTGAGCATGCGAAGGAATAGTAAATTCGCGGACCTGGGAGGTGGAACCGGTATATTTGCTCACCTTCTGAAGCTGGGGGTGCCGCTTGAGTCTGACGCCATATGCGTGGATCCCTCCGACGCCATGCTCTTGAACGCTGAGCAGTACCGAGGCCTCCAGACATACTGTGAATCAGCTGAAACGTTTGCCCATAGGCAGGCGCCACTGGACCGGATTCTTATCAAGGAATCGATCCATCACGTCCGGAATCGTCAGAGTTTTTGGGGGAAAATAAGCTCAAGTTTAAGGCCCGATGGCCGAGTTTTGGTGGTGACGCGGCCCAGTTTGCCCGAGCTCCCTCTTTTCAAGCGGGCGGTGAATGCCTTTTCAGAGAGCCAGCCGGAACTTGAAACTATTCTCGAAGAAATCACCAGTTCTTCTGGTCTCAGAGCTGTGACAAACACGGAGCAGTACCACGTCCAGATCCCGAAAGAGCGTTGGTATGCAATGCTTCGAGCTCGGTTTATGTCGAGTCTGGCAGGCTTTACTCCCGATGAAATTGAGGACGGTATCCTGGAAGTCGACAGCCAGATTGACGGAGATCAGGTCCGCTTCACTGACCGTTTGTTCTTCGTGGTTATTGGGCATGAGCCAAAATGACCAAGCTGGGGTCGCCGTACGTGATATCCGGTTTATGCGTAAGACTTTACGGTCGAGTGTGTTCGTACGGGAAGTTAACAGGTGATGGCGCGGATGATTAATACAGCTCGCTTTTGAGAATAACAGATGGATCCTTCTATATTTGGTTTCTCCCCCTATGTGGCCGCATTCGTATTTGGTCTACTTGGAGGCGCGCACTGCATCGGCATGTGCGGCGGTATCATGGGGGCACTGACCTTTTCGGTACCTCCCGAGCTCCGGCGCCCCCACCGTGTACTTGGATTGCTGCTGGGCTTTAATGCAGGCCGCATTGTCAGCTATATGGTTGTCGGGGCCCTGGTTGGTTTGGTAGGAGCCGGGCTGAGTCATGCTCTGGACAGTATTGCTCTCGTGTTGAGAGTTGTGGCCGCCGTCATGTTGATACTCATGGCTTTATACATCGCGAACTGGTGGAAGGGCCTGGTTAGAATCGAGGCCGTTGGCAGCCATGTATGGGGGGTTGTTGCTCCTGTCGCAAAGCGGTTTATGCCGGTTGTCCGGGCGCGCCAGGCATTCGGTTTGGGCGCAGTCTGGGGATGGATGCCCTGCGGCCTGATTTACTCAATGCTTGCCTGGAGTCTTTCGATTGCAGAGCCGCTCCAGGGAGCCGCACTGATGGGCGCGTTTGGGCTTGGAACCTTGCCGACGGTTCTGGCAACCGGTGTTGCGGCACGACGTATCTCGGGCTGGATTCGGAATCCGGCGACACGAACCGTGGCTGCTCTATTGATCATCTCGTTTGCAACCTGGCAACTGTGGCATTTGCAAACCATGGGCACCATGAATTGAACATTGGAGCTCCCGTTGCATAGCCAGGGTGCGTGGAAGGAACTTTCACTTTCCATGCGATCAAAAAAAACATGAGAACGTTGATCTTGTGTAGAGGTAATCATTTTTTGCTTTGCGGGCTTGTACGAAGGACTGATAGAGAGGTGTGGGGAAATGAAAGTCAATGAAATTGCAAACTTGGCGAAGGTCTCGCCGGACACCGTTCGGTTCTATAACCGTAAAGGACTACTCCGGCCACGAAAAGATCCCCGGAACGGGTACTATGTGTATAGTTCGGAAGACCTTCGGCGTTTACGGTTTGTTCGCATGGCTAATAAACTGGGTTGGAACCTGAGTGAAGTCAAAGTCATTTTGAGTCAAGGTACGGAAGATGGCTTCGCTGGCGACGATCTGGAGAAACTATTTACGGACGGCTTTTGCAGACTGGATCAGGAGCTAAAGGAGCTCGCGCGACTTCGTGATGACATGAAAGCTACAATCCAGCTTTGGAGGCAGATGCCTGACGGCGTCCCCAATGGCCATTCTGTCCGAAAATTAATTGAGCAGTGGAGCTAATGCCAGTCCTGACTATTAATCGCTTGACCTTTGTGAAGCGTGCATCTTACTATCTCTAAAACTTTTGAAAACTCAACTACCTGAGTCATTCCATTTGCCCTGTTCGACAGTTCGTCAAACCGTCATAAACCTGCTGGTGCTGATCATAGCGATGCAGCCGTTGCTGGCGTTCGGGCAATTCACGACAGAAACAACGCAATCTCCTTCCTGGTCCGATGAAGTGATGATAATGGGTTGTTGTGACTCTGGTTTAACCAGCACTGCTGGGCACCCGGAAAAAGATGCAGCCTGTGGCGATATGGCCTCAGCGGATTGCGCGCTCGCGGCCAGTCTGGGCAGTTGTGCCATGCTATCCGCACTGGTCTCCGAGAAAGATTATCCGCCAGCACAGTCCTCCTCTGGCTCTACGCTTCTTCATACCCTCGATGGCTATCTGAGCATCATCCTCAATACCCTCACACCCCCTCCCAATTCCTCAAAAGCCTGAACTGAGTCTTTAATTTGCACGTTAACCCTGCCCCCAGGGCACGAGCGAGCGTTCAAAAGCTTTAAACGAGGAAATACCAATGCGCATTGCCCTGATCGTGACAGTGATCGCTGTCGCCTTTGGTCTTGGCTGGCTGTCCAGTCAACAAACCATGCCGATGTCTCAGTCATCCGGTTCTGGTAACCCTGCTGAGGAATCATCTGATAGTAAGCCCCTGTACTGGGTTGCACCTATGGATGCCAACTACCGCCGTGACAAGCCCGGCAAGTCTCCCATGGGAATGGACCTCGTACCGGTTTACGAACAAGAAAACACCGGGCGGGACGATGGCGGGGTGCAGATAAACCCTGCAGTCAGAGCCAATCTCGGTGTTAGAACCGAGGCGGTGTCCCGGGGTGTGGTTTCTGTTCCGGTTCGAACCGTGGGCTACGTCACCGACGATGAAGACCAATTGATCCACGTTCACAGCCGCATTGCCGGCTGGGTTGAGGTGCTGCACGTGCGCTCACTGGGGGAAGCGGTCGACCGTGGTGAGCCGCTGTATGAGATCTATTCACCGGAGCTGGTAAATGCGCAACAGGAATTTCTGATGTCTGAGCGCATGAGCCGGGGTTCGCAGTCGGGGGCAACTGGGGGAAAACTGCGTGCGCTTGGCATGACAGACGCCCAGATCGCCAACCTGAAAAAAACCGGAAAAATCCGCGAGCGCATCACCGTGTTTGCCCCCGGCTCTGGCTATGTGGCCGCCTTGCCCGTCCGTGCGGGTATGTACGTGCGCCCGGATACCGAAATCATGGCCATTGGCAGCCGCGATACGGTGTGGGTGATCGCCGAGTTTTTCGAACGTCAGTCCGGGCTGGTCAGGACCGGCCAGGCCGTTGAATTCGCCACGCCGTCCATGCCGGGCACCCGTTGGGAAGCCACCATTGATTACGTCTATCCGGAGCTGGATGCGAAAACGCGGACTCTGCGGGCTCGGGTGCGCGTCCCCAATCCCGATGGCCGGCTGCGCCCCAATATGTTCGTGAATCTCACCATGGATGCTCCTATTGGCGAAGACCTGCTCACTATCCCTCGCCCGGCGCTGATCCAGCGAAGCGACAGTAAGCACGTGCTGCTGGCAGAGGATGACGGCTATTTTCGTCCGGTGCCCGTTAAGACCGGCCAGGAAGCAGGCGACAGGGTCGTCATTCTCGAGGGGCTAACGGAAGGGCAGCAGGTGGTGGTGTCCGCCCAGTTCCTAATTGATTCGGAAACCAGCCTTGAGGCCGCCATGCTGCGACTGGAACCCGAGGAGCAGAACACTACCGGCATGACCGATACGGACAACTCTGCGCCCGAGCTGTTTGAAGCCACTGGCCGAATTACAGAGCTGGATACCGAGAATGCTTCAGTCACGCTGGATCACGGCCCGATAGCCGACCTTGGTTGGCCGGCCATGACGATGGCGTTTGATCTTGCCGAATCCGTCGAAACGGGTGCATTGGCCACCGATCAGACTGTCACCTTTGGATTCCGCGAGACGCCGGAAGGCTATCTGGTGGAACGCATCGAACCTGCGCAAGACGCGCAATAACCACTGGAGAAAACCATGAAACTGAAAACCCTGATGACGGCTGTTGTGTTCGGATTATCTCTGGGGCCTGCTCTGGCCGCGGCCGATAACAACATGGGCTCGATGTCCGGCATGGACACCAAAGAGTCCGCTGGCCCGGTCCAGAGCCGGGGTGTGATCACCGCGATCAGCACCGAAAAACGCAAAGTAACACTGAAGCATGAGCCCATTCCTGAGCTGAACTGGCCGAGCATGACCATGGGCTTTTCCGTGGCTCCCGAGGTGGACCTGAACGGCCTGAGCAAGGACGACGCCGTGGCCTTCACCCTGACGCCCGCTGGCAAGGGCCAGCAAGTGACTTCGATCAGTAAACAATAGCGATAGCCCGGGGGCGGCCATTGTAGTCGCCCCCGGCCATCACCAAACCGGATTCAGCTCATGATTAACGCCATTATCCAGTGGTCACTCCATAACCGTTTTTTTGTACTGCTTACCACCCTGATTCTGACTGGGTGGGGGCTCTATTCCGTCAGGGAAACACCCATTGACGCCATACCGGACCTGTCGGACGTTCAGGTGATCGTCAAGACCACTTATCCGGGCCAGGCGCCACAGGTGGTGGAGGATCAGGTGACCTACCCCCTCACCACCGCCATGCTCTCGGTGCCGGGCGCCAAGACCGTTCGGGGTTATTCCTTCTTTGGCGATTCCTTTGTCTACGTGATTTTTGATGACGACACCGACCTGTACTGGGCCCGCTCCCGGGTGCTGGAATACCTGAGCCAGGTGGCCGGGCAACTGCCCGATGCCGCCAAACCGGAACTGGGACCCGACGCCACCGGCGTTGGCTGGGTGTATTCCTACGCCCTGGTGGACCGCACTGGCCAGCATGACCTGTCAGAATTGCGGGCCATTCAGGACTGGTTCCTGAAGTTTGAACTGCAGACCGTACCCGGCGTATCTGAGGTGGCCAGCGTGGGCGGCATGGTCAAGCAGTACCAGGTCGTGGTGGACCCGGACCGGCTGCGGGCCCACGACATCACCCTGCAGCGCATCCACGCCGCCATCAACAACGCCAACCAGGAAACCGGCGCCTCGGTGGTTGAGATGGCCGAGGCGGAATACATGGTGCGTGTCACCGGTTACCTGCAGAACGAAGAGGATCTGCGGCAGGTACCCCTGGGCGTTAACGACAATGGCAAGCCCCTGTTACTGAAGGACGTGGCGGATGTGCAGCTTGGCCCTCAGATCCGCCGCGGTATCGCCGAACTGAACGGAGAAGGGGAAGTGGCCGGCGGCATTGTGGTGATGCGTTTCGGGGAGAATGCCCTGGAAACCATCGAAGGGGTCAAGCAACGCTTGGAGGACATCAAAACCAGCCTCCCCGATGGTGTAGAAGTGGTTCCTACCTACGATCGCTCCACACTCATTAATAACGCCGTGGACAACCTGTATGGCAAGTTATTGAAAGAGTTCCTGGTGGTCGTCCTTATTTGCGCAGTATTCCTGTTCCATCTACGGTCGTCGCTGGTGGTCATCGTCAGTCTGCCGGTGGGCATCCTCGCGGCGTTTGTGGTCATGCACGCCCAGGGCATCAACGCCAACATCATGTCCCTCGGGGGTATTGCGATTGCCATCGGTGCCATGGTGGACGGGGCCATCGTGATGGTGGAGAACGTCCATAAACACATGGAGCGAACCCCGCTGACACCGGAAAACCGATGGGCCGTGATGTCGCGGGCCGCGGGTGAGGTGGGGCCCGCGCTGTTTTTCTCACTGATGATCATCACCGTGAGCTTTCTGCCGGTCTTCACCCTGGAGGCTCAGGAGGGCAAGCTCTTCGCCCCCCTGGCGTTCACCAAAACCTACGCCATGGCGGCGGCAGCCGGGCTGGCCATCACTCTCGTTCCAGTGCTGATGGGCTATTTCATCCGTGGCAAGGTATTGCCAGAACATCGCAATCCCATCAACCGACTGCTGATCGCCCTGTACCGACCGATTATCGGCTGGGCTTTGCGACGGCCGGCATTGATGCTTGCCGGAGGCCTGGTGGTGCTGATCATCGGCTTCTGGCCGGCCAACAAGCTGGGCAGTGAATTCATGCCGCCGCTGGACGAGGGCGACCTGATGTATATGCCTACCACCTATCCCGGTATTTCCATCGGCAAGGCACGGCAGATTCTGCAACAGACCGACAAGTTAATCGCCAGTATTCCGGAAGTGGAAACTGTGTTTGGCAAAATCGGCCGCGCCGATACGGCCACCGATCCTGCCCCGCTGACCATGATTGAGACCTTTATCCAGTTCAAACCACGGGACCAGTGGCGACCCGGCGTGACGCCGGAATCTCTGCGCCGGGAACTGGACGAAACGGTCAGGCTTCCCGGCCTGACCAACGCCTGGGTGATGCCCATCAAGACCCGCACCGACATGCTCTCCACCGGCATCAAGACGCCGGTCGGCATCAAGGTGGCCGGGCCAGACCTGGAGGTGATCCAGGGTATAGGAGAAGAGCTGGAGCGGGTACTGTCCGACATACCCGGCACCGCCTCGGCCTTCTCTGAACGGGTCGCCGGCGGCCGCTACATCAAGGTGGACATACAACGGGAGGCCGCCGCCCGTTTCGGACTGAATATCGCAGACATTCAATCGGTCGTACGTACCGCGATTGGCGGCATGAACGTGGCCAACACGGTGGAGGGTCTGGAGCGCTATCCCATCAATCTGCGCTATCCCCAGGGTTACCGGGATTCGGTGGAGCAGATGCGCCTGCTGCCGATGGTGACACCCAATGGCCAGCGTATCGCGTTGGCCGATGTGGCGGATATCCGGATCGACCAGGGGCCGCCCATGATCAAGTCGGAAAACGCCCGTATCAATGGCTGGACTCTGGTGGATATCGAGGGCCGGGATCTGGGCAGTTGGGTAAGGGAGGCGCAGTCCGTGGTGCAAGAACAGGTGGATCTACCTGCTGGCTACTCCCTGACTTGGTCTGGCCAATATGAGTATATGCAGCGGGCCAAGGAACGCCTGACGCTGGTGGTGCCGGTGACCCTGGCCATCATCATCATTCTGCTGTACCTGAACTTCCGCAACCTGACCGAGGTGGGCATTATTCTCGGCACCCTGCCATTCGGCATGATCGGTGGCATCTGGCTGATGTATCTGCTGGGTTACAACCTCTCCGTGGCCGTGGCCGTCGGTTTTATTGCCCTGGCCGGGGTGGCGGTGGAGATCGGAGTCCTGATGCTGGTGTACCTGAACCAGTCTCTGCATAACGCTTTGGAAACCGTGGATCATCAATCAGGCCAGCTGTCGGCAGATGCCCTGCGCAAGGCGATCAGTGACGGTGCTGCGCAACGGGTGCGTCCGATCATGATGACCTTCGCGGCCATTGTAGCTGGCCTGGTGCCCATCATGCTGGGCAGTGGCACCGGCTCAGAAGTCATGCAACGCATCGCCGGCCCGATGATCGGTGGCATGGTCACCACGTTGATCCTGACCCTGCTGCTGATTCCGGTGATTTTCTATCTCTGGCAGCGCGCACGGCTGAAAAAAATCGCCAAAAAAGGAACATTCCGATGATTAGACCCATTGGCATCCAAACCGTTCTGATCCTGCTGATCACAATGGCCTTGCCGATAAACGCCGAACCTATTGAGGTCGTTGACGATTGGGTTCAAGAGGCTCTGACCAATAACGCGACTCTGGGCGCGCAAAGATCTGTCGCCGAAATGTCAGAAGCCAAAGTGGAGGGCTCAGATACTTGGGCCGACCCGGTCATCAAGTATGGCATTGCGCCTGAAACTCTAGAGGGACCTAATACAGTTGGGCATCGCTTTGAGGTAAGCCAGCAGCTGCCCTGGCCAGATCATCTGTCGGCGTCTCGCAAGGCAGCGGAGGCCGGAATGCTTGCCGCCCAGCAGGAGACTCAGTGGCTAATAAGGCAGCTGACAGCTCGCGTTAAGGAGGCGTATGCATATTGGTGGTATACCAATGAAGCGATCAATCTCCATCATGAGACACGCGCTTTGGTCGAGCAACTGGCCACCGTAACGGAACAGAGGCTTGACTATGGCATCGGCTCGCAAAGTGAAATGCTCAGGGTCAAAACGGAGTTGGATACTCTAGATGCCAGACTAGTAGAGCTGCAAGCGGAAAAGGCCGGGCTAGCCAGCGACCTGATTCCTCTGCTTGGGCGTCGTCCGACGGGGGCCAGTTTGCAACTGACGGCGGCATCTGAAACGCTTCTGTTCGCCGATGGACAGTTGGAACCAGATCATCCGCTGATTCGTGCAGCCGAGGCGAGGGAAGCCGAGGCGCGCGCCAGGCTGGATGTTGCCGAAGTCGATCGTAGACCTACGTTCACAGCAAATGCCGGCTATAACAGCCTGTGGGCTGACGAGAGAAAACGTTGGGTTGTCGGCATTGGCGTTCGGATTCCATTTAGTGGGCAGCGCCAGCACAGCGCCGTTCGAAAGGCGACTGCCGAAGCCTCACAAAAACGATGGCTGGCCACTCAGGCTCAGCGGGAATGGCGGGCCTCGATCGCTAAACTGAGGGCAAGCGTTGAGGCCGGCCATGGTCGCCTGAACATCCTCAACGAGCGACACTTGCCAAACCAGCGCGCGCACTGGGAAGCCAGTCTGAACGAGCTGGCCAGTGGCACTGGCAGACTGGAGGACGCAATAAATAGCGCAAGACAGCTTACTGGGGTCAAACTCCGTCGAGCTGGGGTGATCCGTGATCTATATAGTGCCTCGGCCGGATACGAAGCCCTGATACCGGTGCGTACTATCAATGCGTTAAATTAAAGAGGTAATTCAATGGTCAAGTCTTCGGGCATTTTGGATAGCACCAGAAAGTTCCATTCCAAATGCCCGAAGACTCGACCAAACCACTTGGACCAAAACTCATGAACCTTCCTGAAGGTTCGCTTTGCGACCGTAGCAGCTAAACAAAAGCGAACATTCGAGTTTATCTTAATAATTCGATAGAAACGCGTAAACCGCTACAGGACTTAGTCGAAAAGCTGATTTTACCTTCATAGCGAGTCACTATATCTCGAACGATAGCAAGACCGAGACCGTGCCCGGGTGTTTGCTCGTCTAGTCGTAGCCCCCTCTGGCCCAAACTGGCTAAGTCTTTATGGTTAACCCCCGGGCCATCATCAGCAACAATTATTCGCTTAAAGCCACTGCCTTGTTCGAAGGACAGCTCTACGCATCTCGAAGACCATTTGCCAGCATTGTCAAGCAGGTTCCCCAACACTTCATTCAGATCATGTTCTTCTATCGGCCATCGGCTGTCTTCCGGCAGTGAACTAGATAGCTCAAACGACTTTTCGGGATATAGTCGACCGAGCATCCACAAAAGATCCCGTGCCTGTTTTATGGGGTAGGCGCTTTTCCCAATCTGGGGCCCTGCAAAACGGCTTCGACGCATTTCAGCCTCTAATTGCCTATCGATATCGCTTAGTCGCTCCACCATCTGGTGCCTAAGAGTAGTGTCGAGGGGACGTGTGTCGTCTTCCAGTATCTGCCGGACGGCTGCGATGGGGGTTTTGACGCTATGAGACAGGTTTGCGAGAGCGTCCCTGGAGCGCTCCAGTCGCTGATCTAAGGAGTCCAGCAACTGATTTAGTTGAAGAACCAGCGGGTGGAACTCCTCTGGCGACTGAACGTTGATTCGGGAGATCTCTCCGTCCTGGAGTCTTTTTAATGCGGCTTTGAGTGTGACAACCGGTCGCATGGACATCGTGATACCGAACCAGAGCACGGCGACCAAGAGCATAATCAACAGAACTGATACTACGGCGGTCCAGGCATGAAGTGCAGCTTGGCTGCGTTTCAGCGCACCCAGATCTTCAGAAACGATTACGACGATGGGTGTTTCACCGACCTGAAAAGACTTTCGGTAGGCGAGGATGTCTAAGGGAGTATCAGTGGTTTCGGCATCTTCTACGCGAACGGTTCCGTCTTCTTCGTTTTCAATCAGAGGCGTTAACAAGGGCTCCCAAGTATCGGGTGAAATGATGGTCTGTTCGGGTGTATGTATGGCAAAGGCATGATGAAAAACATCCTGGAAATAATCGCCCGTCTGGAGAGTGTCAACTTCACCATTCGCGTCGCGAATCTGGTGTTCAAGGAAAGCGACTTCATCTTTCAGTCGGCTTTCAACGAACTCCCGGGACATTCGGTCGAGTAGCAAACCATGGACCAACCACGCTACCCCCATTAGACCAATTCCGGCGGGCAGTAACAGCGCAAGCAAGGTTCCTTTTACGGACGCAGGCTTTTTAAGGAATCGCATTAAAAATGTACCCCTGGCCGCGTCGTGTTGAGATGGTTTCGCTGCCCACTAGCTTCCTTAACCTCCGAATATACGCCTCAATGACGTTTTCGCTCGGGCTATCATTCAAGTTGTAAAGCTGTTCCATTAGTTGTTCTTTGGAAAAGACGTGGCCAGGGCGGCTCATCAAACAACGTAGCAGCCGGAATTCGGTGCCGGTAAGTGTATGTTCCACGCCGTCGTCCATCTTGAGACTCTGGCGGTTTTCGTCCAGTTCAAAGCGGCCGGCTTTAACCTGAGCATGGACCCTTCCTTCACTTCGACGCACGAGTGCGTTGAGGCGTGCGATTAGCTCTTCTGTCTGAAAAGGTTTTGCCAGGTAATCGTCTGCCCCGGCTTTTAAGCCGTTAACCTTATCCTGCCAATCGCCTCTCGCGGTCAGAATCAAGACCGGACAGCTGACGTGATTCGTTCGCCACTTTCTCAATACGTCCAGCCCGTTGCCATCAGGTAGACCCAGGTCCAGAACAACAGCACGGTAATCCTCTTGCTCACCCAGAACGACGGCTTCTCGGGCACTGGGAGTTGTATCAACGCTGAAACCTGCTTTTCCCAACTGCCTGACCAGACCCTCAGCAAGCAAGCGGTCATCTTCGACGAGCAGTAAACGCATGAGTCTTTCCTTCTCTGTATGGTCCGCAGTCGAAAGTGTGACTGATTAACCTGAATTCAGCCTGAACGGAAAATAGTTCGAGTTTTTCAGAAAGAATTCAGGTTAGTGAGAGAAGGTAACAACCGATTCTGGACATTGCTCAAGATTGGGGCTCAATCCAGCAGTGTTTTCGCGATTTTTATTTTACAGAGGATAAAAAGATGAATGCATCAAAACTATTCGTAGCGGGTATGGCGCTTTCAATGTCGGCAACAGCGTTTGCGGCTGGCGCCCATGATGGTGGCCACGGGCACGGCGCTACAAGCGGTGAACCTGGCAAAGCGTCGGAGGCCAGCCGAACCATAACTGTCGAGATGTACGACAACTACTACGAACCCGAAGAAATCAGTGTAAAGCCGGGTGAAACCGTTCGCTTCGTGGTGGAGAACAAGGGAAACCTCGTCCATGAGTTCAATGTTGGCACTCCCGACATGCACGAAGCTCATCAAGAGGAAATGATGATGATGGTTGAGCATGGCGTCATCCAGGGCGGCAAGCTGAACCACGACATGATGAATATGGATATGGGGAATGGCCATTCCATGAAGCATGACGACCCGAACAGCGTGTTGCTGGAACCCGGCCAAAGCAAAGAAGTGATTTGGAAGTTTTCTGATAAAGGCAATATCGAATTTGCCTGCAACGTTCCGGGCCACTATCAGGCCGGGATGTACGGTGAGGTCAATTTCGAGTAACTCGCTTAACTGAGGTCCGCGAGCGCGGGGCTGAGACACGTTTCTCGGCCCGGCTTCAATGACGTGTAGTTTGGAGTAACACAGATGAAAACACGCTTTTTGACAGGGCTTTTGAGCCTGCTGATGCCAGCCATGGTTATGGCCGGTGAGTACGACCTTACGGTCGACCGGGTAAAAATTGATACCGGCGATTTTGTGAAGGAAGGCATTGGATACAACGGCGCATCTCCGGGACCGGTAATGCGTTTCAAGGAAGGCGAGAACGTCCGGATCAACGTGACCAACAACCTGGATGAGATGACGTCCATTCACTGGCACGGCCTGATCCTTCCTTTTAACCAGGACGGTGTGCCTGGTATCAGTTTCCCGGGCATCAAGCCGGGTGAAACCTTTACCTATGAGTTTCCTATCCAGCAGGCAGGCACCTACTGGTTCCACAGCCACTCTGGTTTTCAGGAGCCGGACGGCGCCTATGGTGCCATTGTCATCGAGCCCGAGGGCCGTGAGCCATTCCGCTACGATCGTGAATACGTGGTGCAGCTGACTGACAAGCACCCCCATTCCGGTGACCGCATCATGCGCAACCTGAAAATGATGCCGGATTACTACAATCGCGAGCAGCAAACCGTTGGCGAGTTTTTCTCGGACGTGTCAAAAAATGGCCTGATGAACACCGTCAGTGACCGTATGGCCTGGGGTGGCATGCGGATGATGAAAGCGGACGTTGAGGATATCCATGGCTTTACGGGCTTGATCAACGGCAAAGGCCCGGACCAGAACTGGACGGGACTCTTTGAGCCGGGCGAACGCATTCGGCTGCGATTCATCAACTCTTCTGCGATGACCTACTTCGACATCCGGATTCCTGGTCTGGACATGACGGTTGTCCAGGCTGATGGCAACAACGTTCAGCCGGTCAATGTGGACGAATTCCGGATTGGTGTGGCGGAAACCTACGATGTGATCGTTCGCCCGAGAGACAAGCAGGCCTACACCATTTTTGCTGAATCCATGGGGCGGTCCGGCTATGCCAGGGCAACGTTGGCCCCCGAAGAGGGTATGGAAGCGGCCGTGCCGCAACTGCGCGAACCGGCGCGCCTGACCATGGCTGACATGAGCGGTATGGCCGGCATGGACCATGGCAGCATGGCCGGAATGGATCATGGCGACATGAATATGAGCAGCTCAGAGGGGATGGGCGGAATGGATCATTCTTCGATGGAGGGAATGGACCACTCGAATATGAAAGGAATGGATCATTCCAACATGGAAGGCATGGATCACTCTGGTATGTCCGGCATGGATCACGGTTCCATGGCGATGGGTAAAAAAGGGGGGCCAAGCGATCCCTTCTATGCCAAGGGCAGTGGCCTTGTACCTACAGCAGCCAATGGCGGTAAGTTCTTGTCATACGCTGACCTGAAGGCTCAGGATCCGTTGTATGAACTCCGCGAGCCAACCCGCGAAATTGAGCTTCGTTTGACCGGCAATATGGAGCGGTATACCTGGAGCATCAATGGCGTCAAGTACGAAGATGCCGATCCGATTCGCCTCAAATACGGTGAGCGGGTCCGCTTCAAGTTTGTTAACGAAACCATGATGACTCACCCCATGCACCTGCACGGCATGTGGTCCATCCTCGATGTTGGCGCAGGCCAATGGAACCCGATCAAGCACACCGTTAGCGTGAACCCGGGAACTACGGTGTATATGGAAACCGAAGTAGACGAACCCGGCCAGTGGGCATTCCACTGCCACCTGTCCTATCACGCGTCTGCGGGTATGTTCCGCAAGGTGATTGTTGAAGGTGGGCCAGAGTCGACGCAGGCCAAAACAGACGTGGCGGCTGAAGAAGGAGGTGAGGCATGAGTTTTAACCGATCACTTGTTGCGGCCAGTTTCCTTGCCTCTATTGGACTCTCAACGGCGGTGACAGCTCAGGAAATGATCTCCGACACCACCGCTCGGAAACAGCCACTCACAACCTGGGGTGTTCAGTTCGAGGAATTTGAGTACCGCTACAGCGACGATGACGAGGAACTGGGCGTCTGGAATGCGGATGCCTTCTATGGCACCGACGATTTTAAAGTCCGGTTGCTTACAACCGGTGAATACAAGATAGAGGAGCAGGCCTACGAAACACTGGAAAACCAGTTGGTCGGCCAGATCCCCATTTCCAAGTTCTTCGATGCCAAAGCGGGTGTTCGCTTCGACACCCCTGAAGGACCGGATCGCACTTATGCCGTGTTGGGTGTCGCTGGGCTTGCACCGCAATGGTTTGAGATCGATGCAAATCTGTATGTCAGCAAGGATGGCGATACGTCAGCTGAACTGGACGCTGAGTACGAATTGCTGTTCACCAACTACTGGATTCTGGCGGCAACGCTGGATGCCACAGTAGCGTTCAGTGAGGATGAAGAGATCGGCGTCGGCAAGGGATTGGTTTCCACCGAAACCGGCCTCCGGCTCCGCTACGACCTGCTCGACCGTGCGTTCTCGCCTTATGTGGGTGTGGTGCACGAGCGTAAGTATGGCGATAGTGCCGACCTGGCCGAGGCGAGCGGCGGCGGCACAGAAGATTGGTTTGCCGTAATCGGCGCTCGAATCGCATTCTGATGCTGATGGGCCATGGGGAAACCCACGGCCCTTTTTCGTCTATGATTTGATGTAACTCAAATCCACCGAAAGTCTGTGTCCATTTTCAGTCGCAGTTCAGGTCCGCATGTTGTCATAGAGGGGAAATGATAAGGCTAAGAGGTTTCTCCCATGACTAAAGCACACAAAGCATCGAACCAAGAGCAGTTTCTGCTGCGCCGAAAACTTGCCGTTGAAGGTATTGAAGAGGGCGAATGGTTTGATTTTATTCACGAACTCAACCATCATCCCTGTGTAGATTTTGCCGAACGCAAGGCAAATAACCAACTGCAAGTCACCTTCGATGGAACCCATTGGTCCACCGATGAGTTGCTGGAGGCGATTGAAGCACATGGCGGTCGGTTGAAGGGGGGGTGGTGGACTAAACGGAAACTGGCGTGGTACCGGTTTACAGATGATAACGTACGTGCCAATGCCAAACTTGATCCGTTTTGCTGTTCAAAGATCCCGCCCATGAAACGAAAATAGCTGGAGGTTAGATGAGCAGGGAGCAGGACAGAACTACTCTCTACAAGGAAGGCAGTCTCACCCTCACGGGAACCGTTATGCTGGGTACCGGCGTCATGATCGGCGCCGGTATCTTTGCCCTTACCGGGCAAATGGCGCAGATGACGGGGGTTCTTTTCCCGTTGGCGTTTCTGGCGGCCGCGGTGATCGTCAGCTTCAGTTCTTATTCCTACGTCAAGATTTCCAATGCCTGGCCGTCAGCCGGGGGCATTGGCATGTACCTTTACAAAGCCTATGGCAATCGGCTGCCGACCGCGTTCAACGCCTTGCTGATGTATTTCTCGATGGTGATCGCCCAGAGCTTCCTCGCGCGTACTTTCGGTTCCTACACCATGCAACTGTTCGGTGGTGATGAAAGTGGTCGCATGGTGTCCATTCTGGGTGTGTCGCTGATCCTGGCGGCGTTTCTGACCAATCTGCTCGGTAACCGGATGATTCAGGGCGTGGCTTCCTTTATCGGGTTTCTGAAAATCGGCGGTATACTGGTTTTCGGGCTGGTGGGCGTCTGGATTGCCGACAGCCTGGCGGTGGATTTCTCAAGCCCGGGCGAGGCCGGAACCGCAGGCAATTTCCTGGGTGCGACGGCACTTGGAATACTTGCCTTCAAAGGCTTCACCACTATCACTAACAGTGGTTCCGAAGTCATAGATCCTAAGCGGAATGTGGGGCGAGCAATCATTATTTCCATCGCGGCCTGCGTGGTGATCTACACCCTGGTCGGTTTTGCCGTGGCCAGCAACCTGTCCCTGGCGGAAATCATCAAGACCCAGGATTACTCCCTTGCGGCTGCCGCGCGTCCGGCGCTGGGGGATTATGGCCTCTGGTTCACGGTCGCCATTGCCATGACGGCCACCGCGGGTGGCATTCTGGCCAGCATTTTTGCTGTCTCGCGCATGCTTGCCATGCTGACTGAAATGAAACTGGTCCCTCACCGTCATTTTGGTATGCCGGGCAGCATCCAGAAGCACACGCTGGTCTACACTGTGGTCCTGGGGCTGGCTCTGACAGCCTTCTTTGACCTCTCCCGGATTGCCGCCCTGGGTATCGTGTTCTACCTGGTTATGGACATTGCCATCCATTGGGGCGTGCTTCGCTACCTGCGCGACGATGTGAAGGCCAGGGCGTGGGTGCCGGCAACGGCCATCGGTCTGGATTTGCTCGTGCTTGGCGGCTTTGTCTGGGTCAAACTGAATACCGACCCGTTTGTCATTGGCGTGGCGGTTGTCACGATGATCGTGATCGCGGTATCCGGGCAGCTTTTCCTGAAAAGGGCTGCCGCCGCCGAAAAAAACGGCCACGAGGAATCCCATGCTCACGGTCACCAGTAATCGGAATTCAACATGGAGGGCAGTATCACGATGGGGGAAAACATGTTTGGCAACACCATGTGGGCCGGGCACTGGCTCTGGATGCTGGTGATTGGCATTGTGGTAGTGATACCGGCCCGGCGTATTTGCCAGCGCACGGGATATCCGGGGTGGATGGGCGTCTTGATACTTATCCCCATCGTCAATCTGGTTCTTCTCTACTTCATCGCTTTTAGTGACTGGCCTGTTGAACGTAGTGGGAAATAAATGGGGTGTTGCAATTCAACTGATGCGTTGAGCTCTTTTTCACAATCCTACGATACGAATTAATGCTGTCGTCCATGTGACGACAATTATTGAATGAAACCGGGAGACAACGAGATGAAAGCAAGAAATCTAAAATTGTTCGTATGTTTGATGTTTTTGCAAGTGCCATTTTTGCACGCTGAAGAGGCTCTTTCGGGCGAAGATGTTGCTAGTGTTGTCGTCGGAAACACGGTGCAAATGGAATTCCGAGATGCTCAGGACACTTTCCGCACTCGGACTTTTCATGAGTACTATGATCCTGATGGTTCGATCTATGGAATGACCAAATATCGCGAACAGCAGGGAAACCTTACCCACTATATCGGAACGTGGGAGGTGAAAGACGGTAGGTTTTGCACGTCAGTGTACGGTCGCGATTATTCTTGCAATCAAATAAAGCCTTTGTCCGGCAACGCTTACGAATTGATCAATGAAGGAGGCAAGATCAGGAACGTTAAGTTATACGAAGGGAAGCATCATGGTCTGGAGTAGGGATATCTAGGGGCGAGTGATTCAGCCTCTATTCACTCAGGAAGTACGTTTCGCCCATGCGGAACCAGGAAGCGAGTTAAGTCCATATTGATCTTGTCTCTGGAGAAAATAATCGGAGGACATATTCGGTTGAGCGACTTGAGGGTTAGATGATGAGTGTTTTGGAGCAGTACAGTCTGCTGCTTGCCCTGGTGCTCAGCATTGCAGCTACCGTTCTGGCTCTGTATGGGCTTGCCCGTGCCATTGGCCCGGCACACCGGGAACTGGGCAAGGATGTGCCGGCGAGTTCCGGAGCCTTGTCTCGAGACCCGGTCTGGGGACGCTACCATGCACGGTACTACGGCTACGCGTTGCTGTTTCTGGCCTTCGACATGGAGATGGCGTTCATGTACCCGTGGGCTGTTGTATACAGGGAAGTAGGGTTAGTCGCTTTGTATGACATGGGCGTGTTTCTTGCCATTCTCTTTCTTGGTCTGCTCTACGGCTGGAGTCAGGGGGCATTGAGGCGGCAATGATTTCTGACCCAACAATGACCATTACGGGCGCGCGCCAGCGGCAGGGGCGGTTCACGGTACTTCAGAAGTGGGTTTCCCGGGCTCTCGCGGGCAACCTGAGCTGCCTGATCGTCCCGGGGCCTGAAGTGGCACTGTCCCATGGCCTGGATGTGACAGCGGCAGGTATGCGCATCACCGCGACACCTCGCGATGCGAGCGTGCTCCTGATTATCGGCGAGCTTTCAGAGAAAATGAACGAGGCCGTGGCGGTGCTCTATGCGCAGATGCCGAGGCCGCGAGCCATTGTCATTTTGGGCGGACAGACGCCGTCAACGCTACCGGACCCTGATTTTTCCGCGGGTGTTTCGCAAGCCGGTCTGATCGACGCGGTTGACTGGTTGAAGCGCGCGCTGGCCAAGGGCGCATTCTCAGACTCCCCCGAGGATTTCGACGCCCCTGTTCTGCACGCCAGGATAGAGTATGTCTGCCCCATGCACCCGGAAGTTGTCCAGAACGAGCCGGGTAGTTGCCCCAAGTGTGGCATGGACCTGGTCGCCCGGGAGGCAGGGGAGCCGGCCCCCGAGCATGACCATGGGCACGATCATCGCGAGCACCGGCACCATGAGCACGAACACCAGCATCATGATCATGCGCAGCAGCACGAACACCATGAACACCATGAACACGAACACCATCATGGTCACTGCCATGACCATCATGATTCGCATGAGCACGATCACGAGCAGCACGAGGGTCATCAGCACTCGCACGAAAACCATCATGATCACGGACACAAGCACCAGCACGATGAGTCCGACGGCGACGCGGAGGAGAAAAATTCGGGGCATGATCACAGTGAGCACGGTCATGATAGCCACGAACATGGTGGCCATGATCATGTAGGTCACGGTCATAGTGGTCATGATCATGGTGGGCATGACCACGGCGCCTCGGGATTCATGTCCATGATTGAAGTGACCAAGGACCTGCCTCGTAGCGCCGACGGGTTGGCGATGGACTGGATGGAGGTGCCGTTCGGTCCGGTTTTCCCCGGTCTGCCTGGTGGGCTCAAGTTGACGCTGACTCTTGACGGTGACGGCGTAACAGAAGGACAGGCCACATCCTTGGTGGGCATGATCAATGAGAGTGAAGAAGGCAAGGAGATCGACGCCGAGACCTTTATCGAGCGCCTGGCGTCGGCCATGCCACTGGCCAGCGTGAGCTACCGACTGCTGGCCTGCCTGGCAATCGAGCGGGCGGCTGGTCTGGAGAACGATTTGGCAACCGATCAGGCCCGGGCTGTGGCGCTTGAATGTGAGCGCATCGCCAGTCACCTGGGTTGGCTGGCGCAAACGGGGCGCCAGCTCGGCTTCGCCTGGTTGACGGATCGTGCCGCAACCCTGCAACTGGAGATCCGCCGCGCCAGTGGAAAACGGCTTGTGGAACTGACGCCCGCTCTGCAGGCATTGGCGGCTCGTCTTGGGCGAACGCCTTTGCTCAAATCGCGATTGAAGGGGATCGGCGTACTGCCATCGGGCACTGCGGGCCTGAGTGGCCCCGTGGCGCGCGCTGCTGACGACGCCGGAGATGCCTGGGCGCGCCTGTGGCAGCGCCTGGACGAAATCATCACGAGCCTCGACTACATCAAGGCAACCGGGGAGCCGGGGCTACCTGTTTTGCGAAACATCGGGCGTGGATCAGGCACCGGTGAGGCCACCGTGGAAACCCCGCGCGGCGAGGCTCAACTGAGCCTGATTCTGGAACACGGCCAGGTGAAATCCTACAGGTTGGACACCGCCTGCAGTCACCATATCGGCCTGGTCGCAAAGCTTGTCGAGGGCCGGGAACTGGGCGACGCACTGGTGGCGGTCGGATCACTTGACCTTTCGCCCTGGGAGGTGATCTCGTGAACTTCGTCATCGTGTTGCTTGCGTTGCTTGGTAGCGTCTGGCTGCTCGCCGTGGTCGAGGGCTGGACGACAACGGGCCGCCTGCGTCCGGCCGCGCCCCTACTCAGCGGCCTGGCGCACCTCGGTCGTGAATCCATTGTACCGCGCACGCCGGACCGGGTCTTTTTCGAGACGGCGCCGGTGCTACTGCTGATCGTCGCGGTGCTTGGCGCGGCGGTTCTGCCTCTGGCGCCGACCCTGGTGATCGCGGATCTGGCTACCGGTGCGCTGTTCATCAACGCGGCGCTTGCCTATGTGCTGGTGGCGCTGATCATGGCCGGCTGGGGCCCGAATGGCGCCTACGCCATGATCGGCGGCTGGCGATTCCTTGGCCAGCTCATCGCCTACGCCATGCTTATTGTCATGCCCATCACTGCGGTGGCGATGCGCGCCGAATCCCTGGTGACCACGGTGATCGTTGGCTCCCAAGACGGCTTGTGGAACATTGTCTATCAGCCGCTTGGTTTCGTGCTGTTTTTCATTGCCGCCATGGCGCTGGCGTTTCGTGCGCCTTTTGATCTGCCAACCGCACCCGGGGAACTGGGCGGGGGTGTGGACGCGGAATACACCGGCGTGCGCCTGGGGGTGTTGCGCCTGGCCAGGCTGACGCTGGTGATCACGCTGGCTTCCGCGACCACGGTGTTCTACCTCGGCGGCTGGCATGGGCCGCTGCTGCCTCCCTGGGCCTGGAGCCTGATCAAGACCCTGGCCGTGGCCGTGTCGATGCTCCTGGCCGGTCGCTATCTGCCGCGCATTCGCGAGGCGGATCTGATGCGGTGGTGCTGGACCCTGGGGATTCCCCTGGCACTGCTCAATATCATTGTTGTCGGTTTACTGGTTCTGGTGGTTCCATAATGTACGCTCAGGCTTTTTTTGTTGCCGTTTTCGGGCTGGCCGCCATCGGCTTCGGCGTGGTGGTGTTTCGCACCTCGTCCATGGTGCGTTCCGCGCTGGCGCTGTTGTTTTCTCAGACTGCCGTCGGCTGCATGTTCCTGGCGATGCAGACCGAATTCCTGGGCGTGCTGCAGATCATGATGATGGCGACGGAGATGAGCATCATGGCCATTTTCATGGTGATGTTCATGATGGACCCGGGCGGGATGGGGGGCATGGATATGACCCACCAGAAGCGCTTTTCAATTGGCGCTGGCGTGGTCGCTGCCGGTGTTGCGATAGTGGTCGCGTTTTGGGCCGATTGGGGACCTGTAACGGCCGAGGCGCCGGATGCGGCGATGCAGACACGGGCGCTGGGCATGGAATTGCTGGGTCGCTCCATGCTGATCTTCGAAACCGCCGGTATCACTATTTTGACCGCGATGATTGCGGCCACGGCGGTGGCGATACCGGTGCAAACGACGGCCAATAGTGCTGACAAGGAGGATACGGAATGACTCTCGTCCTGATCGTGGCGCTTGTAACCGGTGCAATCCTGTGCGGCATTGGTGTTTATGGCGCGTTGTCCCAGACCAATCTGGTTATGATCATGATGGGGGTGGAGCTGATTCTTGCAGGCGCGTTGGTGAACTTGGTCGCCTTCTGGCGTTTTCTGCACCCCGAAAGCTACTCCGGCCAGATGTTCGTGCTGGTGGTGATGACCGTCATGGCGGTCGAAATGGCGGTTGGCTTCGGTGTCGCGATTGCGCGTTTCCGGGCCAAGGGCTCGGTTGAAATGGAAGAAGCCGGGGACCTGAAAGGATGAGTGCAGTGCTTCTACCGATATTGCCACCACTGATCGCCGCCCTGGCGTTGCTGGTTCTGCGCCGGGGCCTCGCGACGATGGCCCTCGGCGGGGCGACGTTAAGTCTGGGCGGCAGCCTCTGGCTACTGGCCCGGGTCGCCGGCGGGCAGACCGAAACCCTGCTTCTGCCCGGTCTGCCGGAAATGCCACTTCGATTGGTCGCCGGACCTATGACAGCACTGCTGGCGGTGGCGGTGGCCACCGTGGGCACGTTCGTGCTGATTTATGCAGTCGGATATATGAAGCGGGAGTCCGGCCTGTGCCGCTTCTACGCAGTAATGTCCCTGTTCCTGGCCGCTATGCAGTCGCTGGTGCTGGCCGGCGACTGGGTTCTGTTGCTGGCGGTCTGGGAGTTGATCGGTTTGTGCAGTTACCTGCTGATTGGCTTTTGGTTCCAGCGGCCCGAGGCCGCGGATGCCGCCGGTCGCGCCTTCCTCTACACTCGTAGCGCCGATCTGGGTTTGTACGTGGCGGTATTTATGCTGATTGGGTCGGCCGGTACCAGCGAGATTGCCGCCTCCCTGGAGGCCGGCGGCAGTGCCTCGACTGCCGCGGGGCTTTTGTTGCTGCTGGCCGCCATGGGTAAGTCGGCCCAAGTCCCCTTGCAGGACTGGCTTATGCGCGCGATGGCGGGGCCGACACCGGTTTCGGCGCTGCTGCACTCGGCCACCCTGGTGGCGGCGGGTGCCATCCTGCTGATCCGTTCGGCCCCGCTGCTGACACCGGAGGTGTTGCTCGTCGTCGGACTTGTCGGCGGCGTTACCACGGTGGCGGCCGGAGTTATTGCACTTGCCGAGCGTGATCTCAAACGCCTGCTTGCCGCTTCCACTGCCAGTCAATATGGCTTGATGCTGGTTGCGGTTGGAGCCGGCGTTCCGCTGGCGGCCCTCCTGCATTTGCTCGCCCACGCCGCCATCAAGAGCACCCTGTTTCTTGCCGCCGGAGACTTCCAGCATGCCCGCGGGGGTACCGGGTTCGATCAGTTGGAGGGTGTTGGTCGTGACAGACCCTGGACTTTTGCCGGCTTTGTGCTGGCAGCGCTGGCACTGGCCGGTATCCCGCCACTGAGTGGGTTCTTTTCCAAGGACGCGGTAATCGCCGCCGCCCTGTCTGCGCAGGGCACCGCCTGGCTCGGCCCCCTGGCGTTGGCCGGTGCCCTGCTGACCGGCGGCTATATGGCCCGGGCCTTGTGCCTGCTATGGCGAGGCTCCGGAGAAACCCGCCCGGTTGCCGGTAGTGCCTGGATGACTTTGGGCGTTTGGGGGTTGGCGGTCCCTGCCACGATTCTCGGCCTGGCCTTCGGCCCCATCGAGGCCGTTCTTGATCTGCCCGCCGTCACCGCAGGCACATTGGCCGTGCTCCTTGGGCTTCTTGCTGCCGCGTGCGGCCTCGGCCTGGGCTGGCTCGTGCCGGCTCCCCGCCTGCTAGGGCCGGTTTATCCGTGGGCGCGACGCGGACTTTCCGTTGGCGGTGGGCTTACGGTCTGGGTCGGTAGGCCCGCAATGGCTGTGGCCCGAGGATGTGAGCGTTTGGAAGGGCGTCTGTATGAAGCTGTGCTTTCTCTTGGGCGCGCCGGTCTCTTCCTTGCCTCTGCGAGCGAGCGAGCGGAGCGGGGCTTGTTCAAGATTGTGCTTTGCGTGGGCAGGGTGAGCCTGAGGGTCGCGACCTATGTGCGGTTTGGAGATGAACGCCGTATCGACGGCCTGATTTTCGCCCTGGTGGCGGCTGTGCGTGCACTGGGTGCGCTAGCCCGAAACCTCCAAAGCGGCTTTATCCATCATAGCCTGGCGATCAGTGCGGTCGCAATCGCCGTCACATTGGCTGTTCTGCTTTTTGCTTCATCGACGAGCTTTTAGAGGAAACCCATATTCATGTTACCACTTGTCTCGCTCACCCTGTTTTTGCCGCTGGTCGGCGCGGTGCTGATTCTGTGTCTTCCGAAGCCCGCAACGCGTACGGTACACGTCATAGCGATTATTACCGCCGCCCTTACACTGATCGGTGCTCTGTCCATGTGGTTTCAGGGTGCGAGCGGAGCAGGCTTTTCCCAGGTCGAAGAGCTGCAATGGATACCGGCCATCGGTGCCGCCTACCGGGTTGGAGTTGATGGGATCAGTCTGCCTTTGGTGCTGTTGAGCGCTGTTCTTTTCCTGGTTGCTGTGATCTATACGTCGTCGCTTCGTGAACGTCCGCGCGCCTATATTGCTCTGGTACTTCTTCTGGAAACTGCGTCTATCGGTACCTTTACAGCCCTCGACGGTATCCTGTTCTACGTCTTCTTCGAGGTTTCCCTTGTCTCCATGTATTTCATGATCGCCGGGTGGGGCCACGAAGACAGGCAACGGGCAGCGTTGATGTTTTTTATATACACCTTGCTGGGAAGTCTGCCGCTTCTGCTTGCTATCCTCGGGCTTTATCTGGGCAGCCCCGAACCGACCTTCGACATGCGAGCCTGGATTGAGAATCCCCCCCTGGAGGGCGCGGCGGCCATGTGGGCATTGATCGCTATGCTGATCACCTTTGCGGTAAAGATCCCCGCGGTGCCCCTGCATACCTGGTTGCCCGCCGCACACGTGCAGGCGCCGACAGTCGGCAGCGTCATCCTCGCCGGCGTCATGCTGAAATTCGGCACTTACGGGCTGGTTCGATTTGCTCTGCAAATGACCCCCGATGCGTTCCGTGAAGCGGGCGTTGTTGTTCTTGTTCTCGGTGTTGTCAGCGCGCTCTACGGGGCTTTTGCCGCTCTGGCCCAGAGTGATCTGAAACGCTTGGTCGCCTATACGTCGGTTAACCACATGGGGTATGTCATTGTCGGTGTGGCCGTGGCGGCAATAACTCTGGATCCCTCGGTGCGAACTGTTGCTTTGGATGGTGCGGTATTGCAGATGTTCAGCCATGGACTGGTTACCGGTGCCTTGTTCTTGCTGGTGGGCATGATCCAGGACCGTGCCCACACCCGTGAAATGGGCGAATTGGGTGGGTTGCTCAAGACGGTCCCAATGCTCGGCTGGACCTTTGTGTTGGCGGCCTTTGCATCGCTGGGCTTGCCCGGGCTGGCGCACTTTCCGGCCGAGTTTCAGATATTTCTTGCCACTTTAAGCGCTTCGCCTGCCGCGGTGGTTGTGATTTTGGGTATTGCCATTATTGCCGGTACGTTTCTCAAAGCACTGCGGGAAACCTTTCTGGGCGAGCCCCGGCAGCGCTGGCAGTCCATGCCTGATTTGAGCGCTCGTGAGTGGCTTGCTGTGGGGCCATTGCTGGTGCTCACTGTCGGCACTGGCGTGGCACCCTCCTGGGTGCTGGGTATCATCCACCGCACTACATCGGCGCTGGCACTGTGATGGCTCGTGATCTTGCACTGTTGATTCCTGAAATTGCCGTACTGTTGACGGCTGTCGGTGCGCTGATCGCGGAAATGCTGCGTAGGCCGCAAATTGCGCTGCTGGTCGCCGTTAGCGGTCTGATCGTTGCCACGGGTCTGACCGTCAGTCTGATTGGTGAGGACACAACGGTGTTTGGTGGCAGTTTCCGGGTTGACGACCTCAGTGTGTGGGCCAAACTCATTCTGCTGCCGGCCACCATCCTCGCCATATTTTTGGCGAGAGTGGATGTGAGAGGCACCGTGCGAGAGGGCACGGTTTACAGCCTGCTTTGCTTTGCCACCATCGGCGCGCTCGTTCTGGCAGGCGCGGGTGATACGATGTTCCTTGTATTGGGTACATTATTAACTGGCCTGGCCACCTTTGCCTTGGTTGCCTACCCGGATACCGACCCTGCCACAGAGGCCGCCATGAAGTTTTTCGTGTTCGCCTCGGTCACAGGTGCGATCATGATTTTCGGCCTGAGTTACTGGTTCGGCGCTGCGGGATCCACGTTACTCGCGGATCTTCCTGGTATGGATACCATGCCAATGGCGGTTCTTCTTGGGTTCGTGGCGGTGGTTGTCGGTCTGGGTTACAAAGCCTCGCTGGTTCCATTCCATTTCTGGGCGCCAGATGCCTATGAGGGTGGGCCACTGTCAATAGCGGCCTACCTGTCAGTGGTGCCCAAGATCGGTGCTCTGTTCGCACTCGCTCAGGTGGTTCGCGATCTACCCCCGGAAAGTGGTTGGACCGCCATCATCGCCGGTCTGGCTGTTCTGACCATGACCTATGGCTACCTGGCCGCGCTTGCTCAGACTAACGTGATTCGGCTGCTTGCCTATTCGTCGATTGCCCAATCCGGCTATTTTCTTCTGGGCATCCTCGCAGTCGGCGCAAGTGAGCTTGCGCTGCCATCCATCATCCTGTTTGCCGCAGCCTATGCGGCCATGAACCTGGGCGCTTTCGCCGTTGCCGCCAGTACTGGACGGACTCTGAACGATTTTGACGGATTGGGTCGCGCCCAGCCGCTTATTGGCCTCGCAATGGTTATCTTTCTGCTATCGCTGGTTGGGATTCCCCCATTGGCGGGTTTTGTCGGCAAGTTCCTTTTGTTTGCCGCAGTCATCGACGTGCAGTACACCTGGGTGGCAGTGGTGGCGATCATCAATAGCGTACTCTCGCTGGCAGTTTATCTGCGCCTCGTTGTGCCGATGTACAGGCAAGGGAATGTCGTGGTGGCTAGAACTGATATCTGGTTGAAAGCCGTACTGATAATAGCGCTGACTGTCACACTCCTTTTGGGTGTATTTGCGCAAGTGTTTGTAGGGCCGTTTGCATGATGGCCGAAGCCCATTATTTATTGCCGAGAGTAATCACCGCCCTGACGTCTGAGATCAAGCCAGCCTCTATAGAGCCAACGCAGACCAAAGAGCGAGACTGTTGGAACGATAATCCACTGCACTAGAGGCGCAATACCTGTGCCAATAAAGGGTAACAGGGGCATAGAATCATTGTAGCTCCAGCGCTGGCCTGCGCCTGTGGCCCATGCTTCAAAGACTATCGTTATAAGCAGACCGGTAGCAAAATACACTCCTAAAACATGGCGGCGCCACCCTCCCTGTATCCAAAAGCCATCTTTAGTTGCCGCGGCGGCAATGCCATAGGCAAATAGTGCAATATTGGCATCACCGATTGCCGCCCGCGTGCACAGCCAGACTACCGCACCATGGGATGCCTCCATCATCCCTGTAAAGAAAGGCACCTGGATCATTTCCCAAAAAAAAATGCAGCAAAAAGCTGACAGACCAAATTAAAAAAACAGGAACCAGCCTCTACGGGATAGTCGACTTGAACAATGCATAATCTATCCAACTAATCTATTAATTTCAGGCAGCCGAAGTTGAAATCGCCATTTCCAATTGAATACTAGCCAAGTCTTCCCAACTCTGGGAATGTTGCTAGCCTCCACAAAGCTAATTGAATTATCTGGCCGGTTAAAGCCATCGCACCCAGCACTAAGGGCCTAAATCGCCTATGTGATATGTCGTCAGATCTTATTGGCCCCTGGCAGTGTTCCGGCGAGCCGGCCGATCCCTCCTGGTATTGGCTGGCTTCACCTTGACCGAAGCTTGTACTATCTTATAGGCAGACGGTCAGAATCTGGCCCGGTCAGCGGGGGACACCTGCTGACGCAATCGCAGTTCCCAATTACTCGACGGACGGAGAACACCATGAAACGACTGACACTTGTTGCTACTGTCATTGCCGGTCTGCTTTCCATGCCGGCCCTGGCGGCGGATCACGATCAGCATCGCGATGCAAAGCATCATGAGCAGGACCAGAAGAGAGCAGCGGCGATGCAGCAGAATATGGAAGAAATGCAGGCGCTGATGAGCCGGATCAAACAGGAGCAGGACCCTGCCAAGCGCCAGGAACTGATGCAGGACCATATGAAAGCCATGCAGGAAAACATGCAGATGATGCATGGAGACATGAAGGGCTGCATGGGAATGATGAAGGAAATGAAGGGGTCGATGAAGGATCAGCCGATGAAATCGAAAGGGGCGGAGAAATCCGGCCATTGAGGTCATCAAGCCCTTATCCTTCGCGCTGATATTCGATCTGTTGTAAAGGTGACCGTCCAGGCGGTCACCAGAAACCGCCTTAACTCCTTTGTCTCCGACATGTTGCCAGTCCTGTCTAAGACATAAGTCGTAAGCCCTCTGGATTTTCAGCTTCGTTTCAGGTTTCCTTGGTCGCGGCCTGCCTGCAATCAGGAGGTTGGTTGCCCTGCTGTATGCGACACGGCGGAATGACCGGCCATTAGGTCCGTTTGCTGAGCTCTTCTGACGACTAATAAGACGACTAATAATAGAGGGATCACAATGAAGCAACTGAAACTTAAGCGCAGCCCGCTTTACCTGGCGATTCTCGGAGTAGCCGCAGTGTATGCTCCAAACCCTGTCATGGCGGCCGAATTTGATTTTCATGGCGACATGAACAACCGGTTTCAGGCCTACACCAATCAGAGGGATTGGTTCAGAACAGGAAACTCGGGTGGCGGTACGCTGAAAGACAGCGATCCCACCGAGAGTTATGGTGAGATAAAATACCGGTTCTGGTTCACCGCCGCCTCTGACGATGGAATGGTCAAGGGCGTGTACGCAACTGAAATCGGCGGCATTCGCTTCGGCGAGGGTTCAGGTGGCGACTTTTCCGGTGACGGCGTAAATGTCGAGACCCGTTGGGCTTACGTCGACTTTGCTTTGCCCGGCGCCGTTGATCAGCGCCTGAAAATCGGCTTGCAGCCGGTTTCGGTTAACGCCAATGTCTGGAATGAGACCGCAACCGCTGCGGTGCTGACCGGGAAGCTTCAGTCTGGTATTGACTATCAGCTTCTGTGGGGGCGTGGTGACTCCACCAACGAGGGCGCCAACGACTCCCCGGCAGACGAGGGCTGGGATGGCGCTGATAACTTTGCGCTGAACCTGGATAAGCACTTTTCGCCCAACCTGAACGCCGGAATTTTTTATCTGTACCAGATGAACAATCAGGTTGCAGAGGGTGTCGGCGAGATCAATAGCAGGAACTACGAGCTGAAGCTGATCGCTGATAACTCGGAATACTCAGTCTCAAACCTGGGCGCGACCTTCGACTACAACAGGGAGACGTCGGCAGGCCGGCTTTTCCTCAAGGGTACCGCCATCGCCCAGACGGGAACGATAGAAGGTGTTAACTTCAACCCTATAAACGGGGCTGTGAATCCGAACACCAGCTATGACCTGTCCACCTTTCTGGGCCGTGGCGAGCTTGGCCTGCAGTTCGGTCCCAATACCGTCACCTACACAATGGTGTATGCATCAGGGGACAGCAATGAGCAGGATTCCAATTTCGATGCGTTCATCTCCACGGACGTCGATCTGACGGACAGCATGATTTTCCAGGAAAATTTCACGGACGATGATTATTTCGCCGAGACGCCTTATATCCTGGATAAGGGCTATTTCCTGAATAAGATCCAGCTCGATCACAAGGTCCGGCCTAACCTGAAGCTCAGTGGAATGCTGGTGTACAACCGGCTGGCGGAAGCCATTACGCTGGCTGACGGGAGTTCATCAAAAGATCTGGGCCTGGAGTTCGGTGGACGGGTGAGCTATCTTCCGTATCCGTCCCTGGAAATTGCGGCGGAAGCGGCTTATCTGCTTGCGGGAGATGCAGTGGATGCACTTGAGGAAGGCGCGCTTCAAAACGGCCAGAGTGATAAGGACATTGTGCATGTTGCCGGCCGCGTCAGGTATAAGTTTTAACTGACCAGAAGGTGCGAAGCCGACGCTTCGCACCTTATTCCTTTCGAAGAGCCTCTGTATGACGAATGTAATCAGCTGTGCCAGCGTCCGGATCTTTCGTTTTGTCGTTTTAATTGTTTTTACAATAACCGGACAGCTCTGTTTCGCAGGTGAGCGCTTCGACCCTTTTGTTTCCGCGATCAGCCGGATCGACAAGGACGAAGGTCTTGTTTACATAGACCGGCGCGATAATGTTGTCGGGGTGGGGGATGTTTTCGTTACGGCAAAACCCGTTCAGAACGGCGATGCCAGTTTGGTCAGTGACCGCCGGTCCGTAATCGGTATTTTACGGATTAATCCGGAAGAATTCGTTGGCAAGCTGCTGTCCGGGCCCATGCCTGGTGTAAATGCCGTTGTGGAGAGGTTTGGCCCTTTGCCGGCCGTAATTAAAAGTACAACCGAAAAAAGCGGGCCCGTGGAAGAAGAACTGAAATCCATGTTTCCACGCCTGGTCTGGGAAAATGAGGAAAGCAAGGCAGAGCCCTCTCTGACGTTCGAGTTAATAAGCAAGGGCAGGGTAGTTGTCACCTATGACCAAACCTGGCTGGTCGGGATGATTGATATCGGCGCAGCTTCATACTCAAAGGAAGAGAGTTTTCGTGTTGCGGCAGAGGCGGAGGCCGAGCTTGCTCTTGAGTTGCCGGGCCGGGCAGGTTCGATTGCGGTCCATGAAATCCCGGGGCGTTATGTCGTGGCACTGGAAGACAAGCAGACAATCAGGTTTTTTTCGGGGCGCTCCGATGGCTCTGTAAGCGAAATCGCCGTGGTTGATATTCCACGTGGCGAGAGAATCATTTACATGGACTGGTATAGCAGTGCCGGTGAGCTTTATCTGCTGGTCAACCAATGGGATGATTACCGGGTGTCAGGTTCTGTTGTCAGGCTTGACGGGGACCGAGCCATGTTGGTCGGGTTTTCGCCATTGATGATGGGCGTGCATGATACCGACCTGGATGGGCGGAGTGACACCATTCTGGGGCAGTCCTATACGGCAGAGCACGGCTTCGGGTCAAAGATTTACACGGTTATGCCGGGGCAAGAGAAGATGGCGAAAAGCGCCAATGACACATTCAGCGCCCTGACGCCGGGTTTCAGGGTGTTGGGCTCCCGGGTTCTGGGCAAGACAGACAGCGGCGATCTGGCTTTTGTAAGTGCGTTTGACGGTAAAGCCTCTGTGTATTCCGGCAATGGCCCGGAATTGCAGCTCAGCTACGATATGGACCCTCTTGTCAGCTCGGAAATCCGGTTTGAGGTAAACCCGGAACTGATTTTCAGTCCGACAAGAACCCTGTCCCTGGGTAACCCGTTTGTCGGCGGCACCGGAGGGACGGATAGGGTTTCGCGCCCCATGGTGGGTATCGCGCAGCGCCCGAGCCCTGCGGAGGCCGCAGGTCCCAGGGATGTCGTCGCTATCGACTGGCTGGACGCAAACCCGGGCTCGCCATCGGTTCTGGGAAGATCCAGGGTATCCATACCCCGCTCGGCGAAGCCGGCCTATGGGAGCGGCGGGCTGTTCTTTTTCTCGGTAGGAAGCCGAGGTGGAGATAGTAAGGCCGGGGAAGGCGCAACAAGGCTCTACCGGCTTCCAGCCGACCTGGGACACTAGCCAAGCCTTCCCAACACGGGAAAGGTCGACAGCATCCAGGTGGCGAACCAGGTCATCTGGCCGGTTAGCACCATTATGCCCATGATGATCAATACCAGTCCCGCCAGTGCCCTTAGCGGCCTGCTCCAGCGGCTGAATCCGCGCACTCGCTTGCGAAAATGCTCGATGAACAGCGCGGTTCCGAGAAACGGGAGTGCCAGGCCGAGCGAATACACTGCGAGATACAACATGCCCGTTTCTGCGTTGGCGTGGGTGGAACTGAGCGCCAGTATGGCTCCGAGTATCGGGCCGATGCAGGGCGTCCAGCCGACGGCAAAGGCGATGCCCAGCAAAAAGGCCGCTGTGGGGCGTCCTCCCTCGAGCGTTTGCCCCAGGCGCCAGTCCCGTTGCAGCGCCGGCATGCTCCACCAGCCCAGCATGAACAGGCCCATCAGCACGATCAGCAGGCCCGCCACCAGATTGGCTTCCTGCCGGTAGGCCATCAGCCATTGCCCCAGAAGACTGGCGCTTGCGCCCAGCGCCACGAAAACCACGCTGAACCCGAGGACAAAACAGCAGCTCAGCCACAAGGCTTTCAGGCGGTTTGATGCCTCACTAACGGCGCCGCCGGCACTGCCGGTGAATATGAATGGATAGCCGGTCTGGCCGGCCCTGTGGCCCGGCGATGAAGCCGCATCGGATCATAAAACCTCTGAGCCACTCACATGTCAAGCAGTAAGGTATTGAGTGTCCATGAAATGATCCAGACTTGACTCCTGTCAGATCCGGATCAGTTAGTGGCGATTGTTCAGTTTCGGTTCAGCACAGTATGAGTTGCCGCCCCCGGTGTGGTATGGGATTGATGCAAATCATATTAACGAGTGCCAGGGCCGGAATTTTACTTTCTTTTGCTGGTTTTCAGGGTGAGTTCAGATTGCAGGGTTTTACTTCGAACAGGGAATCTTATACCGGGCTGGCAATCATCAACCCAAACAAAGCCATCAACCCAAACAAAGCGGGGACAACGAAATGCATATCAGAACCTTTGGTGAATTGATTGACTGGACGCGGGATCTGCACTCACACCTGGCGAGTTGTCTGTCCCACTGTGCGACAAAAAATGAAGAGGAGCGGGCCCGGGCACTGCTGGACTATCTGGCGGCCCATGAGTCCGAAATGGAGCGGATCGTGAGCGAGTTTGAACGTCAGGGGGATTCCAGGGCGCTAGAAACAAGAGTCTTTGATTACCTTTCGCATAATCCCGTCAAAACTCACCGTACCTGTGATGAGCCGTACGCAAAGCTTGATTTCCAGGGTATTTGCCGGGAGGTATTCGACTTTCATGATCAGATCGCCGACCTCTATAAAGCCATGGCGGACCGGGCGGAGATTCCCGAGGCAAGGGAACTGTTCCAGGCTTTGTTAACCATGGAACAGAACGAATCGATGCGACTGGCCCGTCAGGTCGGACGAATGGACGACCTCTGATCATCCACTGAAGCAGCGCTCTGATTTCCGGGCACCGATCCGGCATTTTCTCAATCAGGCGGAGGATGAGCGCAGATGAACATCACGTTCCCGGGTGGAACGGAGACCGCGACCGGCTCCAGGTTGAAACCGGCCAGACACGTGTATTGGTCGATTGCGGTCTGGAAGCAGGGCTTGGGGTTCGGATAGTGCAGCGTGACAATTATCAAGTCTTTGTCGCCGCGGAGGCAGGGGCCCGGGGCTTTTGCCGCCAGGCGGGAATAAAAACTGACGTGAATCAAGGCCGGAGCGACCAGGCCAAAAAATTCAGTTTCGTTTCAGTTTCAAGGTGTCTAATTGTTCATGTTTTGGATCAGTAGCTTTTCGAAAGCCTTTTTCCGGAACAGCTATATACGTCTCTTCATCTAACCCAGAAGGGTGCACCTATGAAAAAACTCCATTTTATTAAGCTGTCGCACCGGCACTGTAGCTGTCCTGCAGAGGCACCCCAACAGAGGCGTAGTAATAGGCATCTCCTTGCACGAACACCCCATCACCACTGGTGTCGCTGTTGATCGTGTAGGCTAGGCCTACAGCAGCAATGCCATAGCTGATCTCGCCGTAAAGTTCGCCGAAATCAATGGAGTCCGGCGCGTCAGGATACGCATAATAAATGTACCCAACGTCATAACCCAGTTCTTCCACAGAGCCGGAGAATCCGGCATAAAGATCAAGCTCATAGCTGGTGCCGTCACCAAAATCGACATTGGAACCCTAGCCACCGGCGTAGAAGCCCGACGCATGCTCATAATCCAACCCTCCCTGGACAGCCGCAGCCCCGTCTGTCTGGGTGACGCCCCGGAACAGATAGTTGCTGCTGGCGCTCACATTTGAGCTGACGTCAGCGCTAACAATGGCGGGCGCAGCCTGAAGTGCTGCAAGCAAAGTGATACTGATAAATCCGGATTTGGTGAAAAACTGCTTCTTCATAATGGATACCTTCGGTTGGGTTTCATTGCTCCAAATATGATCAGCAAAAGTCTTGCCACATCTTATTTATTCTTTTTTATCATAATTATAGAGACAAATCGGCACATTCTGAGCTTGCCCCCGAGAAACTACCGCAACACCTAGCGCCCCAGAACCTGTCACCGGCCCGGACCAGCGCCCTGTTTTGATGCATTCTCTGTAACCATTCTGTAATCTTTGCCAAATAGACTTTAATCGCGCTTCAACACACACAAGCAAACCGAAAAAGGTGAGACAGATCATGAGCAAGAAATATTTGGGCTTGGCTTTGGCGATTTCTGCCGCTTCTGCTGCACAGGCCGGAAACGTTACGACCAGCGGCGAAGACCTTGTGATCGATACCGACAGCGGTATCAAAGTGAAAGTGTCGGATAACTCTGCGTCTTTTCAGCTCGGCGGGCGCCTTCAATGGGATTACGACGCCACGCAGTCTGACGACAACGGTGTTGACACTACCGATTTCGACGTGCGCCGGGCACGCCTCTACGCCAAGGGCCACTTTGGCGACTGGGCGTACAAAACCCAGTTCAACGTGGCTGAGAGTGATGGCGCCGACGGCGGGACCGCTGAGGACCTGTACATTCGCTACCTGGGATTTGGCTCGACGGCAACCGTGACTATTGGTAAGCAGAAAGAGCCATTCGGCCTGGAACAATTAACGAGTTCAAAAGACATCTCGGCCCTTGAGCGATCCGCCATGACCGAGCGTTATACCCCCGGTCGCAGCGGCGGCATCCAGCTCAGTGGCAAAGGCGGCAACTGGACCTACGGTATCGGCTACTTCGAGGCAGACGGCAATGGCAGCGACGACTTCAATAACACGGCAGTAACCGCACGGGGCACGGTTGCACCGATTCAAACGAACAATATGGTTGTTCATCTTGGTGCGGGTTATACCACGCGTGATGCCGACACTCAGGCCGATGAGGTCGATACGTTTAATCTGGAGCTCGCCGGCGCTTCCGGGCCCTTCCATGCCCAGGCCGAATATTTCGATTCCGAGGAAGGCCAGGTGGATGTTGATGGCTATTACGTACAGCTTGGCTGGATCATCACCGGCGAAAGCCGTCCTTACAAGGCTGGGGCGTTCAAGCGAGTGAAACCGTCATCGCCCAAAGGAGCCTGGGAAGTTGTTGCCCGCTTTGAGGATGGTGACGGAAAATACAGTGACGTTGGGCTGGCCACGACCGACGGCGAGCAAACAACACTGGGCGTTAACTACTACGCCAACAAGAATGTTCGACTGGGTATGAGCTACATGGATGGCGAAGAAGCCAATGGCGACAGCGGAGATGAAGTTCGCGCAAGGTTCCAGTACGCATTCTAATCCTTGATCGAGCGCATGTTTAACTTGACGCCAGTAAGTGAGAATCGTTGTAAAAAATAATCTGAAAATTCAGGCTGGATTCAGACTACCCTGCTAGACTTGTTTGCGAGTAAATGAGTTACTCAGGTTTTTAGGGCAGATTTTTCTGCCCTTTTTTTATGGTTTTCTCACCAAGGTGCGCACCAGCCTGGCACCACGGAACTGCTGCCCTAACACGGAGCTGCTGCCCGGAGTGGGTGCCATTGACACCGACCTAGACCCGGAAATCAACGTGAACTACGAACTGGGTGCCCGTTTGCGCTATGGCGCGCTCAACGTCGAAGCCATCGGTTTCTACAGCCACTACAGCGATACTGGCTGCTCAGGTAACCGCAGATATCTGTATCACAACGAAAAAAACTCATAGACCTTCGTCTAAATAAAATGCAAATTCATTTGAATTGTTACCGATTGCTAACTAACCTCATCGTCGGGTCCAATAATAATAGAACTCGGAGACAACAAATGAAAAGATCAACACTGAGAACTTCCATCCAGGCAGCAACCTCCCTGCTGGTTTTGGGCATGGCGAGTCCAGCTAGTGCCATGAAGCTTATGGGCGATGCCGACCATATGAGCGATCTGAAGGGCTACGAAATAGAATTGTACGGTTACGCCCGTCTTAACGCCAGCTACGACATTGACGAGGACATTGCGGAACCAACTCGGGCGGGCGACTTCAGCAAGATTAATACTGGAGCAGACGAAATCAACGAGGCCACTGGCTATTTCGGCGCTGACGCGACGCAAAGCAGGCTCGGCGTGAAAGCGACGCTTCCCCAGGGAGTCAAGATAGTCGTTGAGGGCGGCTTTCGATACGGCAACCTCCGGCTTCGTCACGCGTATGGCGAGTACGAGGGTGTGATGGCGGGCCAAAACTGGTCAAACTATAACAGCTTTGTCGGCTTCATCCCGACACTCGAGTTTGACGGCATGCCAGGCAACGCAGGTAGCCAGTTCCGGACAGCTCAGTTGCGTTATACCAGCGGTCCATTGTCCGTCTCCCTCGAACAGCCCTTTAATTTCGCAAGCCTCATCGCTACCGATCCAGACATTGAGCAGAAAACGAGTCTGCCAATTGTAACCGCACGCCTGGAGGATAGCGCTGGTGCCGTTTCTTACTCAACTGCCGCATTTTTGCGCCAAATTGATTACGATACTGGCACACAGGACGATAGTGAAATCGCTTACGGCGCTTTTGGCGCGCTCACCTTCGCAGCCACGGACACAGTGACACTGTATGGCGTTTTCAACTACGTAAACGGTGGCGACATCTACCTGTACCGGTCCGGTGAAAATTATGCCGTAGAGTACGGCTATGTCGATAGCTCAGGCAGCATTGAGTTGATCAGCGGGTACAGTGCCTCAGCTGGCGCGTCCTTTGACCTTGGCGGTGGCCGCTCAATAAACACGGGCGTCGGCATGGTGGAGGTAGATTGGGATGACGCGCTGCGCGATCTTCCCGGTTCAGCCGAAATTGGTAACAAACAGGAAACCAACACCATGGCGATGATTAACTACCAGTGGTCTCCTGTGAAAGCAGTGACCATGGGTATTGAATACAGCTACTTCGCGGTTGACGAGGTTGATGGTGACGATGGGGATGCGAGCCGGTTGCTGTTTGCCGCTCAGTACAACTTTTAAACTGTCGTAACGACAGCCGAAAGACTAGTCTTCGGCGCTTTGACTCTGAACATTTTAGGGTTGGGGCGCCGAAGGTTTTCACGGTAAAGATTTTTCGGTATTGACTATTTCCTGAATCAGTGACTTTGCAGGCCAGTATACTCCGCAAAGCGCCATCGGCGCTAACGGGAGCCATCACTTGGTCAAAAGCAGGTTGATAATGCCGGAACGTGCAGTCTGACGTCGATCAGCGGCCAA
>UEXM01000094.1_pt2 | contig 72661 bp, 62 predicted proteins | sample 1796661 | NCBI WGS metagenome assembly UEXM01 (sample SAMEA4772469, study PRJEB27181) | metagenome | reverse complement strand
AGGAGGAATAAATATGTCAGGATTTGGAACAACAGTAACAGAAATTAAGAACGAAGAAAAAGAAGCGAAGGCGAAGGCGAAGGTACAAGCGAAAGCAACGGCGGCTGTCAGTAATGATGACCCGTTCGCTCACCTACGAGCCGAACAAACAATGATGGAGAAGGCTAAGGCACAACGCTACGACTTCATCGGAGTGGCTGGATTTGATGGCACATGTAAGACGGGCATCATGCTCGATTGGTTTGCCAAAGATACAACCAAAGACCCCAACGCTAAACTACACGTACTCGACTTTGATATGGGAGTAGCAATGCTTGCTTCCGCATTACACACAGAAGAGGACAACATCGTATCATGGAACCCGTGGGCAATGGCGGTCAATGACCGTACTGCTTACAACTATCCCGCTACTCACCAGCGTGTCATGGACATCATGAAGTATGTACACGACCAAGCAACAAAGGGCAACCCTGTATGGGGTGTCATCATTAGTGGTGTTGATTCATGGTTGGAGATATGTGCCAACAACATGCGTATTGTGGACTTAGGTTTGTCTAACGATGCCATTGATGCGGCAGACGGAAGCGGTTCAGCAAAGGTTGAGAAGCAAGCGACATGGGCTATCCGTAACACACGGTTCCACCAACTCACAGCATTGTCTCGTGATTTAGTTCGACTTGGTGTTAAGGTCATATGGGAAACCCACATGGCAACTAAGGACTTCTATGGACCCAACAAGCGTTTTGTACCCGATTGGGAGAAGCGAACGAACAACTACTTACCGACCATCCTACTTACCGAGAAGGAAGAAGAACTCGATGAAGATGGTGAGTTGTTAGCGATGCACTACTATGTCAAATTCTCTAAGGCGAAGATGAATCCTGAACTTCAAGACAAGCGAAGAAAGGTATTCACTACACGTCCTGATGGCGAGCCTGAATGGTTCGGCCTCCCTGAATTATACGATGGGAGTTTGTGATTCAATACCTTTTGCATGTTAGGTATTGGGGAAAGTTTGTCAAGTAATAAGGGGGAAATTCATTCCGACTTGTGGTGTTCCAGCCATGACAGGGGTTTTCTATCACTTTATCCTCCCTCTTCCTTTCCACCTTTATAAATCGGCAAAGAGAAAAGAGTTGATTGTATGACTAAGATAACAGTAGACCGAAGCGATTTGATGAAGTTCCTTAGTGGTTTCACTAAAGGTATTGAGGACCTTCGTATCAACTGTTCAGGTATACACATGACTGTACAAGTAGCGTATGCTAATTACTATCTACGCAAGCGTCTTATCGTATCAGACATAGAAGAAGAGGGCATCATTCACATTGCAATGCTTGAGAAGTTCCTTAAGTTCTTGAAAGCAAGTAAGCAGGATGATATAACTCTTCGACAGGTATCTCCTGTCAAGCCACTTCACATTGATGCAGGTGGTAACCGATTGCAGATACCGAGTACTGATGAGATTGAGTCCCATGCTAAAGTTAATGCAATGAGTAAAGTAATTAATTCATGCATTGGTGATAACTTCACTACGTTTTACAAGAGTCCCTTAACGGCTCATGGTACACTATTTGAGACTAAGGATTTGATTTCATTGGCGGGTATGCGTACACTCGTATCTGATGACTCGCAGTTTAAACTGCGTGTTCATTGTGGTGAAGAAGAGTTTGGTATAGTAGCAGGTAAAGCGGCGAGTGGTCGCCTGTTCACTACATTATCTATCAGCGATACCGATGGTCCTTCGGCTACAGTACAATCATACTTTGGTGATTGGTTACCTGCTTGCCTACAGTTCTTGGATGATGAGCAAGCACGATTCCACATGGGTGATGGTACACCGATTATCTTCGACCAAGACAATACTTTACTCGTGATTATAGATGAGGGAGATGAATGATAATTGATTGGTTCTCCGAATCCCCATCGGACCCTCCTATCATCTACGAGAGGCGTAGGGGTGCTGATGGTGTATTGCATGAGCGATACATCATGAGTGAGGATGATGACTATGTACAACCCTTCTGTTGGATTGACCAAGCATCCCCTACTCATGTACTACGTCGCATTCAAAGACTCGGTGCTGAAATACATTATGACATTTCAGCAAAGGGATTACACAATCAGAATCTATGGAAGGTTACAGTATCACATCCCAACTTACTTTGGGAGTTAAAGGATAAGTGTCCACGTTGGACATACGAGGCTGATGTCAATTACCTTGACCAGATTCTTCTAACAAACTATCCTGATGAGATACCTGACTTCCATCCTCGTAAGTGGTACTTCGACCTTGAATGGAACCCGAATGATGATGACGACTTTACAACAGTCATGGCTGTTGTGGATAGCGACCTTCGCAGACCAGTTGTATTTGCGTGGGCTGATGAAGAGAAAACCAATTGTCCTCATCCGACACACATCGTAAGTGCAAGATACAGAACTGTGCGTGATGAAGAATACACACTCTATATTTATCCTTCCGAAGTGGAGATGCACGATGCTTTCTTGAAATTCCTTGAGAAACGTGACCCTGATATTCTCATTGCACACGCAGGTCATTGGGCCGACTTACCACATCTACATCGAAGGCTCGGTACTGAACGTGGGCGCATGTCACCACTCAACATATTCGTTGCACCTCCTAAAGATGGGAATGGGTACAAGAGTACACGTCAACCTATCAAGGGGCGACTGGTGTTTGATACTGCGGCTCAATGGACTGATGGGAGTGGCTTTGAGGGCATATGGCAGAAGTCTGGTAAAGGGCAAGCACAATCTCGTAAACTCGATTGGTTCGCTAAGGAACTTGGATTTGAAGGTAAACTAACAAACGACATTGAAGGTATGACTGTGTTCAATGGTTGGACTGAACATTGGGAAGATTTCGTAGATTACTGTCTCCTTGATACAACACTCTTGCGTGATTGTGATGACAAACTTAACTGTACTAATTTCCACTTAGCATTGCAGAAAGTCTGTGGTGTACAGTTTGCAAGCACACACAAGGTTACTCGATACTTTAGAGGATTGATAGGACGACGTACCGAACTCAAAGCCCCCTCATCATACATACAAGAACGACCTGAATTAGAAGCGGCATGGGTTATGCAACCTGTACCGGGTCGTCATGAGAACGTCGCTCTCATGGATTTCGCTTCACTATATCCTAACATTATCCTCTCCGCCAACCTGTGTTGGACAACCCTCGTTGATGAGGGTGGAGAGGGAATACTCACACTCAACATACCTCCTAAGCGAGAGAAGGACGGTACATACATTCATGGTACTGGTGGTACATTCCATTGGGACCAATCAAGGGAAGGACTGTTCCCGAAGGTTGTCAAGGAACTGCTTGCCTTGAGAAAACAATACAAGACATTGATGAAAGAAGCAACTGATGCTGATGAGAAACTCGGTTACAACATGTTACAGATGGCTGTAAAGGTTGCAGTAAATGCTCTCTATGGAATGACAGGAAGCCGTAAGATTGGTGGTCAATGGAGTAGTTATGCCATTGCATCATCCATTACATATCTTGGTCGTAAGTCTATCACCATGCTCGTAGATGAGTGTGAGAAGCGTGGCTACAAGGCTCTTGCAGGACACACAGACTCCGTGTATGTACAAGTACCATTTGATGATGCACACCCTCTATGTAAAACGCTTACAGGTATCTCACAGAATGAATTGAACTTGGCGTATCTTGATGTCGAGTTTGAAGCGTTCTTCCCATACTGGTTTACTGCCAATACGAAGAACAGAAACTTCGGACTCATATCATGGCCTTTGGAAGATAAAGGTAAGATGAAAGTAACTGGTTACTCACTCAAGGCATCCAATGCCCCTGCGGTAACGAAGGAGATTCTTTCATCAGCATTCGAGTTGATTGCTACTGGTGCTGATGAGAATGAGGTATACAACAATGTTAGACCCGCTGTTACGAATCTGTACAAAGGTGGTAAGTCTGTTGATGAGATTGCTTCAAGTGGTCGCATAAATAAGAAACTACATGAGTACGACAAGGTTGTACCCAACCCTGCTAAGGCGGCGAGATACTCTAACCAATACCTCAAGACTGACTTCAACAAGGGAGACAGTATCAAATGGGTATTCATAAACGGTGTACCCGAAGGGCAACCTCTCACCAATGTAATAGCATACGAGAATGTAAATCAACTTGAGGATTACGACATCGACTGGTCTACTGTAGTAGAGAAGTGGGTGCGTTCAAAAATCAAATCAGTATACGAAACCCTCAACTGGGATTTGGATGCAGTAACAGCAATGAGAGTTCCTAAAAAATATGGATGGTAATGAAAATGAAAAAGGATTGGACACATACAGATGCGGCGAAAAATAAAAAGTTTATACATAAGACTACAGATATTCCCATGCAATGTTCTCTTTGCCCTACGAAGGGTTTGAATGATTTCTTTGAACTTAAGGCTGGCGACATAACGCATTATCTGTGTGAAAATTGTTTCACTTGGATATGCGCCCAATCAGACTTTAGAAAAAACAATGAGTGATTAAAATGAGTAAATGGAAATTTTGGAAAAAGGTACAAGAAGCGCAGACGGTAAATTCATCAGTAAAGTATTGCTGTAACTGCGGTGGAAAGGTCATGCGACAAACGAAACTAAATGAGTTTTTCGATATGACACCTACGAATCAGAAACGATTATATGATTTCGAGAAGGAGAACCGAGAGGTTACCGAGAGCATTGGGTTCAATAACAAGCGAAGAAAATACAGGGGGAATATATGATGGATGAAATGAAGAACGTATTAGTCAAAATAGAACGATTAAGAGAATCCGCTTTACACACACTCGATACATTAGATGTAGCGGTGAAGGGTATTGTGGATGCAATGAAAGAAGATAACAACAGAATGCAAATGAGGCTCACTCTCACGAAGGTGCTTGTACAAATTTGTACAGCAATGGAGACAATGAGTATTGCATCACTAATTGAGGATGGTGAATACGATGACGCTTGAAAAGAAGTGCATAGTATGCTCAGGGGTATTCACTCCTTCCACGAATACAGACCCGAACAAATTGTGTTTTGACTGTAGGGATAAGAGGACGTTTACTGTTCAGATGACAAAGGTGTTCACCAATATTCAGAATGGTATGCAAGCAATCGAGGACCGCTTGGCTACTTTAGAGAGTAAAATATCATACATAGGTACTATCGTACAAGCCGAAGTATCGACAAAGATAGATGAAATCGAGCGACGTAGAGATGGTGATTTGGAAGTCGATGTTAAGATGATGGTTGACTCAAGGATGGCTACAATTAATTCACGGATAATTACTTTACAAGATAAGACAGTTAAATCCATGAAGGTACTTGACCCAAAGAACAAACTACAACACATATGGAGATGATGAGATGAGTAGAATAGAAGATGAAGTATGCGAGAAGATACAACAACGAGCACAGGTCGGCCTTGCGAAGTACGGGGTGAGTATGGAGGATGAGAAACTATCTCGTCTTAAGTGGCTCATACACGCACAAGAAGAAGCAATGGACTTAGCCGTATACCTACAGAAACTTATCGAGATGGAGATGAAAGATTGAGATGGAATCCTACTGGTGATGATAGTCGCCAATTGATAGACGAGTATGGGGAGGAGACAGGACACACAGAAGAAGTGGACTGGTACAAGCGTAGTACATACGCATGGAATCCAAAGGAGGACCAAGACAAGATTCTCCGTGTTACAAAGTCAAGCATGGGTACATTCGGCTGGTGTCGACAACAATACTATCTTGAGAAGTTCAAGGGACTACGAGGCGAGAGCCGTTATTATCACACTCGTGGATTGAATGTCCACGACCTCATGGAATGGTTTTGGGGTAACTTCACAAGCCAACAGGAGAGTGAGATACTACGTACAGAAGATATAGATACTGCGAGAGAACTCTTCCTATCATCTGCGCCCACCCCTCCTGAACCGTATGAGTTCGGTGAGGAGGAACAGATTCAACAATGGCTTGATTGGCAGTTCAGACGGTTACTCGCTACTAAGGGTAAGGACTGGCGACCTGTAGGCGTAGAGTCAAACATTCATGGCAATAGGTATGTCATCGTTGATGATGAGCCTATTCCTGTTCATCTATCAGGATTCATTGATACACTCTTCAAAAGCGAAGAGAACGGCTTTGCCTTGATGGAATTAAAGACTGGTAAGTACAACAGTAACAAGCCGGGAAGCATGCGTAAGGAGATGGCATTCTACAAGATGATGTTGGAAAACAGTCCACACCATGAACTACTCCCTATCACCCATTGGGGATGGGAGTTTCCGGGTGGGGGCATAGAAGGCGGGACTGGTGCGAAGTTGCACTATGAGTCTGCTACTGATAAGAAGGGGAAGTTGGCTATGCGTAGCGTAGAAAACAATCTCGTCAAGTTAGTAAAGGCTCATCTGAACATGGAGTTTCCACCTGACCCATTCTTAGGAAGATTGAAAGAAGGAGTTCCAATGGAGGAACAGAAACTAAAATGCAATTGGTGTGATTACAAAAGCGACTGTGAATTTTGGTCGCTCACCGATGACTACTTAGACAACATAAAGGAGGAGATATAATGAAAGCACAAGGATTAGCAATACAACGTTTCTTAGAGGAATTTTTAGATGATGACTATTCGATAAGAATCATAGTCAAAGAGAATGGTAACTTACCTAACAGGGTTCCTTTCATTCGTACATCATACAGACAAACCACGATTGATTCATGGTTAGATGAAGAGACAGACTTCCCTGATACGGTTGGTCCTCTCGATATTCTCTATACTATACACGCACGTTATCTGATGGATAATGAGATTGTAGAAACAATGGAAAAATTGAAACAAAACTTAGACGACTTCCTACGAGCATTCCGGTGATTACATGCCGTTCGTACCTATTGACTTTCCAAGAGAGGTCTTGGAGTTACCTGCTAATGGTGAACGTGGGTGGCGACGAATTGTAAAGGATAGCGATGAACTACAACAGTATTGGCGTGGTAAGAACGGAAGTGGTAACGTATACTTCACGGCTTATGGTTACAATGAAACACAAGCCCCTAAGCACCATCGTGTTGATTACAACACTCCACGAATCCACCACTTTGTAATGGACTTCGACTGTAAGGATTTCAAGAATCGTGGTGTTGATGTACCCTTTGAGATACCACACTCCGAAGTAATCGGTCTACACCGACACCTATCCAATAACAATATTGAACACTTCGTATGGTTTACTGGTGGAGGATTTCACGTATGGGTTCCTCTTTCAGAAACTATTGAACCCGCCGATGGTTCTGAACTTTCACGAGTAAAGTATTCAGGGAGAGTACTCATCAACAAGTGGGAGAAGGTCTTGAGTCCTTTCCGCTGTAACGACCCTACAGTAGCGTTCGATACAAGTGGTATGATACGTATACCCAACTCGTTCAATGCAAAGAGAGATTGCTGGACTATACCATTAACGAGTGAAGAACTCACTACACTAACGTATGATGGTCTGATGGATAAGGCGATGGTTCCACATACTGGTTACATTAGTATGGGTGGAGAACGACTTGACTTTGAAATTATACAAAGTCCATTGATGACAATGACAGACATCAAGCCTGTCGATTTACCTACTGTAGCGTATGATGACATACACATCTTACCATGTTTAGCGCAAGCGGCAATGAACGGTGGTAACCCTACTGATAGAGCAAGGTATCACTTCGTGTCATTCCTTGCCGATAGATTCAGAATGTTCTTCCCTGCTTGGAAGGTAACAGAAGAAGAACGATTGACTCATGTTCCATCCATTGTTGACATATGTTCTCAACAGAACTGGGTGGACTTTGACCGTGATTATACCGCTATGCGAGTTACTCATATTGTCAAAGCGGGGCATACTCATGCTTCCTGTACCACACTTTACCAAGAAGGTCTATGTGTTGGAAAGTGTAATTATCATGACGGAACGGGGGTAATGTAATGCCATCTGTACCGTGTACCGTTTGTGGGCAGTATAGAGGGACAGTAAAGCCCGATAGATACTTTGATGGTTATCTACGTATATGCTACGTCTGTAAACAAAAAGAAGAAGTGAGAAAGAAGTATCAATGCAAATCACTTACGAGTGGTGGAAAGAGAAGATGTAAACAGTTACGCACACAACGGAGTGTCTACTGTGTGAATCACATTAAACATAACATACCAATAGAGGAGGAAGAGTAATGCCTAAGCCTGATTTGATAATTGATAGCAACGAGAGAGGAAGCCTATGCGAGTCCATAGAGCGACGAGCAACGAAGGCGGGACTGAACATAGTCCGTAAGCCATTACTTGTTGGAGACTACTTACTCGGTGGTGCGCTTGTAGAAGCGAAGAGTATTGGCGACCTATTCCAATCATCACACAACGGTCATCTATGGCGACAACTCGATAACATGGATGCCAACTACGAGCGATTCTTCTTAGTCGTTCACGGGTCCATTGACAAGTACGTTGCGATGGCAAAGAAGAATGGTAAGAAGGTTACATATTCACGAATACAAAATGAACTCATGGGTACGATAGCGAGAGTTATGTCTGACTTTGAGTGCCAAGTATTCTACACGCCTAATCTAAGTGAGGCGGCAATGTTTGTAGTGAAACTACATGACAAACTCCACAAGCCAGCGAGCAAGCATGGCGCACACGCACTACGCCGTGTCTCGTCTAATGACATCCGTTTGGATATGCTGTTGGCTGTACCCTCCATTGGGAGGGAGATTGCTGAACGCTTGTTAGAACAATGCGGCAGTATCGAAGAAATGGTATTCCCTGAATCACTAAAGAAGGTAAAAGGGTTGGGCGACACCCGACGTAGTTTACTCGTTAAAGTATTAACAAGTGAAGAAGAGGTACGCCAAGCAAGGAGAAAAAAGGTTTAGCCTTATAAATCGGCAAAGAGAATAAGGTTGTGGAATTATGACATTAGTAAAGGAATATAGAGCAGTACAGAAGTTTCCAATTTTGGATGCGTATCTTACGCACTTCTCAAGAACATCAATGAAGAATGAGATACCGGGTCTACTGTCATTCTTTTACATTCAAGGACAACTTGCATTACCATATGTTCGTATTCCGACTGGTGATACCCACCTCGACCCTCGTGTTCACGTCTTTTGGATTCAGCCGTCAAGGACTGGTAAATCCATTGCATGGAACTTCGTTGGAGACATTATGGAAAATGTTGGTATTCCAATCGAGTTGTTTGCATCAGGTACAGACGCAGGACTGATAGGCTCTACACAGCAGATATTGGATGAGCATGGGAAGCCTACGGATGAGGTGGAGACAGTACCGGGTTTGCTCGCAGGTCGTAAGGGTATCAACTTCGATGAAGGTTCTATTCTTCTTACTCCAAACAAGCACAGTCAAGAGACTGTATTGTATCTTCAAACAGCATGTAACCCTGTAGGAAGCGGGAACAACACTCTCGTTAAGCACATGAAGGGCAACAAGGTTGAGTGTCCTTCTATGGTGTCGCTATGGATTACTACGTACCCACCGAAGGGTGTCAAGGACTACGTACTGACAAAGGGTATCTTCCAACGTGTACTGCTTTACTGGGCGCATTGGGACATGGATGCAAGACAAGAAGTGAGTACACGTAGACTTGGTACGTTCTTCAAACAATCTAAAACAATTGATTACACAAAGGATGACCTGTATGATTATTTTAGAACAAGCGAGAAGAGAATGCGGGACCGTCTACTCGATATGGGTGAGATAACATTCACCCAATGGGATGAACTATCCGAAGATGAAAGAGAGGATTTGGTACAGGAAAAGATGTGGACTATGTTCACCCCTGCGCCTGACTTCGATACAGCATTGTATCAAGCGTCTGATGAGATATACGACCTGCTACGCAACATGGATGCAAGCATGTCTGAAATCGTTGCTTCGTTCACCCCTGCTGTTGAGAACTACTTAGGTATCTTCGCTACTCACATGGCTATCCTTGATGAGAAGTGGATGATTACTGCTGAACACGTAGATATGGCTCACGAGATTCTCATTGACCTATTCCAAAACCTCATTGCTTGGCTTGAGGACTCCGTTGAAATCAATGGAAGTAAGGCTAAGGAAGGTAAGATTCATGATGACATGCTCAAAGCATACAAGGCATGCGCCCCATACGAGATTGATGATGAGGGTGATGGTTGGAGATTACAGATGAGTATATGGAATATGTATATGTCTAACACAGGTGTAAGCAAGAGCACAGCGCAACGGCACTTCAAGGATTACTCGGCGAAATTATTCAATCGAAAGAAGAGTTCAGGAAGAATGTACTACAGAAGAAAAGGTGAAAAGAATGAGTGACATAATGGCATTAGATATTGAAACGGGTAACTACTCTTGGGAAATAGGGGGATGGGATAAGACCGCATCCTTCGAGCCTACAGTAGTGGCTACATGGAACGGAGAGGATGGAAACATCTACTGTAACAAATCATTGTCTGTTGATGCTACGGTAAAGGCACTACACCCTCGTACATTAGGTGATGACTTAGATGCACACGTCAAGAAGGGCGGTATCATTATCGGTCATAACATCAAAGCATTCGACCTCCCTGTATTACGGGATGCATTGGACTGTTGGACAGCAGGTGATATGCTGAAAACAGAAAGCGTCATTGATACAAAGAACCTCGTCAATAAAGCGGCTATGACACAACAGAAAGTCATGACCAGCCTCAAAGAACTGGTTAAACATACCTTAAGCGACAACAAACTTATGAACAGCGAGGATGCGCCTAAAGCATGGAGGCAAGGGAAATATGATGAGGTGGCTAAGTATTGCTTAAGCGATGCTCAACTTACATATGACTTATACCAATTTGGTAAGAGCGAAGGCTACGTTCGTTCTCGTGCAGTAGACACGGGAGAATTAGTAGACATAGAAGTAAAATGGTGAACAACATGAGTAAAGAACAGGACTTAGGAAGAACAAATGCACAACAGATGAACATACGTGCGGCACGTACAATTGCCGATACCGTGAAGTCCACGTTAGGACCAATGGGTATGGATAAGATGCTCGTAGACGGGCATGGGAATGTCATCGTAACAAACGATGGCGCAACCATTCTACGTGAAGTAGACGTATCACATCCCGGTGGTAAGATGATTGCAGAAGTAGCAAAGACACAAGAGAACCTATGCTACGATGGTACAACAAGTACTGTCGTATTAGCAGGTGCGTTACTCGGTAACACAGAATCTCTCTTCGCTCGTGGTCTACACCCCAACGTCATCTGTCGTGGGTATCATGAGGCATCTCTCATGGCAACTACATACCTAAGTAATGAGGTTGCTATGTTAGCCGAAGGAAGAGAAGAATACCTTAAGATTGCACGTACTGCGATTACTGGTAAGACTCTTGAAAACGCTCTCGACAAGGTATCAGAACTATGTGTGTCTGCTGTTGAACAAGCAGGAAGTGCTGAATCAGTTCGTGTAGTATCGTTTCCGGGTGGCTCACTTGATGACTCATACCTCTTTGGTGGTGTGATTGTCAACAAGGACTTCGTGCTTGAAGTAGAGGATGAAAAGGAATCCTATCGTCATTTCATGCTCATTAATACAGGACTCGATGTTGAAAAGAATGAAGAGAATGTACAGGTTCAGATTGATGCTTCATCATATTCATCATACAAATCCGCAGGTAAGGCTGATTTGATTTCAAATGCAAAGCGTATCGTGGAAGCATTCGATAATAAGCATGGTATAGTCTTTGTACGTGATAGCGTAAATGACCACGTATGTGCCTTCCTCAAGAAGCATGGAATCATGGCTGTACGTCGTACTCCTGAATCGGTTATACGTGCGCTAAAACGTGCTACTGATAGCGTTATCTTCCAAACCGTTGATGACATCTCATCATACACTTCAACAAATATTACAAGAGAGAAGCATAACGATGTATGGCATCTGTTTGTTTCTAATAATACTGGTGAAAGTAAGGAAGCGACACTTGTACTACGTGGTGCGACCTCCCATACACTTGAAGAAGTTGAGCGTGGGTTTGATGACGCACTTGGTGTTGTATCATTGGTCATGGCAAATGACAGGATTGTTGTTGGTGCGGGTAACGCATACGCTCGTATGGCTGTCTATCTACGCAACCATGCGGCTCAAGTAGGTGGTCGAGCGCAGATGGCTATCGAAGCCTTTGCAGATGCTTTAGAGAGTATTCCTGCGACTATCGCTGAGAATGCTGGTCAAGACCCACTCGATACGATTCTTGAAATGAGACACCAACTGATGGAAGGTAAGACTTCTGTTGGTCCTGATGTTGAGAACGGTGGTGTATGCGACGTTCTTGCGCTCGGTGTTATCGAGCCTGTAGAACTTGTAAGACAAGCAGTATTGAGTGCGGCGGAAGTTACGAACGCCATCCTACGCATTGATGACATCATAGCACGTCGAGGCATGGAATAGATGGGACGATTGATTGACCGATTAAAGGTCAAATGTCGTAAGTGTACGCATTGGCATATTCCGCATCGCTTAACAGCGAGATACCTTGATGGTGAAAATAAGCGTATTCATCTCTTTCAATGTAAAGAGTGCGGTGCGTTTTGGATTGATTCATCCTTTAGTCAACAGTAGCAAGCCATGTAGCAACAAAACCTGCTATGAACGCTATTAAGGAAAGAATAAGAATTGTCATATTACCAACTGTTTATGACGGCTTGTGTAGGCGGTGTACCCCAACTGCTCGGCCACTCGTTAAGATTGATAGTACCGTCAATAAAATACAGGCCATGTTCAGCATACTCGAATTGAGTAAAACCTGCGTTGTGCATTCCCGTTGTCATCTCTTGTGGTGTCATCATAGCATCTCCGTAATTTGAAAGTAAGTGAGAGTATTGAGAGCCGCTTGTATAGTTGTGCCTCCCGAAGCATGGGCATAGTGAGCAACCTTATCACCCGCATCTAATTTGATTACTGCTGAAATCATATTATCTTGACCGTTAGAACTTGCTCTACGAAGTCGAATAGCATACCCTGAACCTGTATCAACCTGAATAACAGACATCGCCCATGTTGGTGTAGCAGAAGCATAATAACTACATGCTACAAGATAGTACCCATCTCTTGGTGCAGTATATTCATTGTTGCTTGTGCTAAAGTCAGAACCAACATTCCACAAAACTGTATCATGTTCTATCTTTGTCGCCCCCGAACTGTAACTTTGATTCCCTGAAAGATAAGCAGAAAACTTCGATGCTTTAGCGTTAATAGCCGCTATTGCCGCAGTATTACCATTTGCTACAGGAAGTGCGGCATCTGCCCCATCTGCGACGTTGGCTATCGTTCTGATGTTAGCACCTGTGAGTTCTTCAACATCACCCGCACCACTTGTGATTCTTCCTAATACTCTACTTGTAGCAGAAACGTGTTGCATCTTAGCGTATGTTACGGCTTCATCAGCAATAGTAGCCGCTACTGAACCTGAACCGCTTGCAGTTACATTACCAGTTAATGCTGTTATACCCGCCGCCGCTGTTGCCGCCCATTTAACACCTGATGCTTCTGAACTATCTGCTGTTAGAACGTGGTTGTTAGTGCCGACGCTAAGAATGGTTGCATCACCCGAACCATCTCCTACTACTATCTGTCCTTTGGTTCCCAAATCACTGTGCATTATTGCACCTGCGGCGTTAACATTGGTTGCGTCTGTAACATCAGCACTTGCTTCGATTCCATCCAATTTTGTTTTGTCTCCGTTAGCAAACGCACCTTCCGATGGTTTAACTTGCAATGTAGATATTGTTACACCTTTTACACCTGCTAAGTCAGTTAATTCCGAGTCCATCAAAGCCCCTGCCGCAGTTACATTGGCTGTATCTGTAGCATCAGCACCATCTTCAACATTGAGCAAAGTCAATACATTCGCTTTGGTTAATTCAGCAGGAGTCGCCGCACCTCCGCTTACATTTCCTAAGATTCTATCATCGGCAATGTTTGCTATTTTGGCAAGGGTAACATTTGAATTTAATATCTTAGCCGTTGTAACCGCATTGTCTGCTATTTGTACAGTTTCTATTGAGTCGTCTGATAAGACGCTGAATACGGGTGTAGTGGCGTGGCTTGTAGTACAAACGAATCTTGTGAGAGTACCCCCTGCTACTGAATAGTTTGAAGCACGAGCGAATACTACAGCGTTACTTGCATGTAGATTTCGCACTTCAATGATATAACCAGCAGGGAAAGAACCAGATGTGGTAAGTGTGGCACTCCCACCGGGAGTTAGAAGTAGAATATTAGCATCAGTTGATTTGAGTGTTATACTTGTTGCTGTGCTTGTCAATACACGGTCAAAGATTGAACGTGTGAATCGAGCCGCATGTGTTCCACTATAATACAAAACACTCTTATCGTTATCAGGCGCAGTAGTGCTTGATAGTTGAGTCCCATAAGATTCCCATATAGCACCAAAGCGACTTGCAGACATAGCACCTGTTTCATCAGCACCATGTAGACTATCTAAGGCTGTATGGGATTCGATAGCATCTGTGGCCGCTACTGCGCCCGATGTTACTGGTGATAGATAAATAGGAGAAGGTCTGATGAATACTCTCTTATCATTTATTTCAGTTACTTTAATGTTTAAATCACCTGAACCTGATTCGTAAACACAACGCAATGTAGCGAGTACAATAGATTGTTTTACCGCCAATGAGGATAGAGGGTAATTAAGAAATGAAGATGGTGCAAGTGGGTATGATGTACCAGCAGTAACAGGAGAACCCATTTCCCACCCTATCGAATTATTATCATTATCAGAATTAACATATATTACTACTAATGCTTCTTGACCCGAAGTTAGTGCAGAAGGAGAACCAGCCTTATGTGCGCTTGAAGAAATAAGGTCTATGTCTGTATTTGAACCTGCGAAGGCAAACATTACACCGTCTATTACAGCGTAACCACCTAACACGTTTACCCTATAATGAGAACTCGATGCAACACCATTTACTCGACCTGCCAAGTTAATTGGATTGTTTCTATCCCCATCCCCCTTAGCAGTATCTTCTTCAAGGATAATTCCATTTCCATGTATACCTTCGTATGCATTTGTTATACTGGGACTGATGATTGGTTCCCCATCAAATAAACCATCTTCTATTGTAGGAGTGCTTAGACTCGTATGAGTCGTTAATGTCATATTCTTTTTTGTATGTCCTGATAACGGATTACCTGTCATTATGCCACCTCAATTGTTATTTCAATTTTCACTTCATTAGAATTATTTTTTGTAATTGGTTTAATGGTGAATCTACTTACAGGAGTAAAACTTGTTGTACCCCTTGTTTGAATGTATACTTCCTTTATGGGTTCAGTAAAGGTTTCTGTGTGTGGAAGTGTCGCCTCTATTAGAAGTGTCCCGTCATCTACTATCGTAACCGTAGGCGTGAGTGTGATGGCAGGTCGCCCCGCTGAACCATCGTCGCTGGTCGCTGGTGTACCATCAAATCCCAAGACAACTTCATTGATGTTATCTCTAATGGTTTCAATGAGTAGGCGGCGTATGTGATTACTGATTGGCATTACACTCCACCCCTTCCAACTAGGAATTTGCTACTCTTGCTTCCACCCATAGGTTCGCCCCTTCCACCGACTGTTCCTCTCGATGTACCACCAATAAGAATTGCGGTACTCATAACCTTATTTTCATATATTTCAGCATGGATTTTAAGTTCTACTTTTCCAAACATTGCCAAATTGACATCCGTAATCTGGAAGATATTTTCAGGATTAATGTTATTTGCTTCTACAGTAAATCCTTCGTTCAACGATTGCAAAATACCTTCAAGTCCAACGTCTATATTCATTAACGATATATCGCTTTTCATAGCGAAGGGTTGATGTCTAATTTCAGTAATTATTTTATTCTTGCCTTCATGAATAACTGTCATACCGGGTCTTAGTCCTAAACCAGAATAACTGTTTGAAATTGTTTCAGCACCCTTCATTAAAGACTGACCTCGTAGAATTTTTCGAGCAACTCTCTTTGCACTATTTTTATTTCGTACAGTATGGTCTACGAATGGTGATGATATTTCTCGCACGTCGTCCGTTTGTGATTCCGCATCGTCTACAGTTACTATAACCAAATCATTCAATGCCATAGGAATACCCTGTACTGTAACTCTATTTGCTGAATTATCAATTGGATTTTTACTTTGTCCTGAACTATACGAGTTTGATATATCAATTGTATTTTCGCTAAACGAAATTGGTACATACAGTAAATTTCCAAATGTATCTAATAGAACCATTCGCCCATCGTGTCTTGCAATGTATCGCAATGCTGTAAGTAAATTCGTGTTATTGAAATTCTGTCCAATGAATCTTGTACTGTGATTTCTTTTCTTTGTAACGACTGATTCATGGCGACCAATATTCATACTTGTAATACCTGTATCTACTGATTCTGCTAATTTTATGGCTAAGTCTGTTGTTCTCAATCCAATATCGAGAGGCTGTCCCATTTTCACGGCATCATGGGTAAATCCTATGTCATCAAGAGTACGACTTTTCATATTCTGTAAATGCCCAAAAACTCCTATTGTACTATCTTCTATAGATTTTAGAACTAAACGTTCGGAAGGGCGCAGTTCATTGAATAGAAGGATTGGAACGTTGCTTGAAGATAAACTTTCACCGTTAAAATATGGCTTACCGGTGTACTCATGACCGGGTGTTTGAGCGTGTGTAATCTGTACTCCTGATTCACCCTCAACAATCTGATATGATGATTGAGGCATAACCTGTAGTGTGCGGGTATTGCTTTTTTCTACAGTAATCTTTGGCTTCGATGAAGTTTGTACGCTTACACGAGCATGATGAACAGCATTGTCAACAAACACGGGCTTACGCACATGACTCATGACTTCACTAACATCGGTGTTAAACCGACCAGTAGTAGTATTTTTGATAACAGTCATCAGCAGTTCCACCGTTTAAGGGATGCCCCTTTAGGTGTGAGTTTGCCTTTCTTACTTGTAGGTCCTTTCATTCCACCCATGCGAGCACAAAACGATTTACGTCGCTTTGCTTTTTTAGAGCCGGGTTTCAGTTTACTGGGTTTAGTAGTAACTGGAGGTTTTAGATTAGCACCAGACTCTCTTTTAGCGGCGGCTCGACCTTTAGCGTTCAAGCCACCTTTTCGATGATGTTTGTTAGGGTTGTAACCGTGAAACGGTTTACTCTTCTTTTTTGCTTTCATTAATGCAAATGCATTTTCCATAGGAGTACAACAATCACAAAAGTCGTAATCCATCATGAGCCATCACCTGTGTGGTCTGATGTGTTGTAGGTTACATCTCCTTTATGTCCTTTAGGGTGCAGGGCTTGTGAGAATCGTGGGAGTACGGTAAAGTCCATGCGCTTTACCTTCTCATCACTATCAATACGAGAACGCCTTCTTGGTGCATCGGAACGATAATGTTGCAATGTATTTTCACTTATGACAAGTCTTGTAACTTCGTTATTCAGTAATGAAGAATCGAATGACGTATCACTTATTCCAATAATTTTTGGTCCTTTGCTGATAGGGACAGTATCACTCGCTGAAACCTTCATTACATACGCAGGTGCATAGGGTGGATTGGAATCAGGATTTGTTCCTCTTATGTAAAGACCTGATGTTGCTCTCCCGTTACTGGTTTCATACAAGAATAGACCATACTTTCCACCACCAGTAGCGGAGAAGTAATTCGCACCATATTGCGGGGATGATGAGTGTAGTGCATTGTTAGGTCTGAAAACTTCTACGTGTTGCTTGTCAAGTAGTCTTACTGTTCTAAGCATATACGTGATAGTTTTATCTGTATAGTTTGTTTGAGAAGTACCTACAAATGTGCTCGTTGCATACGGGTTACTGCTATGTAGATTCGGAGGTCCGAAGGTAAGTGTTGTATTTGCATTAGTAGCAGTTGTATCAGCACTAAGAGTGAAACATGTAGCGTTATTTATAGCGGCTACTGTGGCACTTGCAGGAATACCAGTACCAGTTACCGTCATTCCTACTACTAATTTAGCAGTAGAATCCATTGTGATATGCCTTACACTCGTAGAAGAACCATCAGACAATCCTGATGAGTGATTCGTATCGCAAGTAGCATCTGTAAACGCACCCCAATCCTTGTCACTTACAGGAGACAAGTAATTACGAGTCTCGGCCAAATATGTACCACCTAAAGGATTGAAGTTGGAAGTGTGTGTGTAACGCATCACACCGCCTTGAGGCTGTCCAGCAAAGGTCAAACTTGTCAAATCATAGTTACCTAATGTTTGCGAACCAGCGGTCAATCCACCTTGCAAAACAACACGCTGTCCCACGTTTCTGTCTGTGTGTAGACTATGTGCTTCGGTATTGATTGCCATCATGTTGTCGTCCACACCTTCTATGTTCTCACCATCAATACCTATACGTGGACTTGAGCGACTTACAGCATCCTTGTGTGGTGTCTCACCGCTGAAATCTTCTACTCTATCGCTTGCTACGGCTTCTGGTTTTAACAGTCCATTTTCATCTATACCGAGTCGAGCACTTATTCCACGAGGAACTTCATTAGGTTGCAGTACGTCATTTCTTGCTCGTATCAAACCTTCTGATGTATTCGGTTCAGCGGTATTGTGTGACAACACTACACCTGTTGTATGATATGGTTCATCGACATCAGTAATCAAATCTTCATTGTAAGCAGTTGGGTATCGCATACCTCTACCATGTCCCATATCGCCAACTCTTTGAGCGTTAGTCGGCATAAATACATCGACTAAATTATTTGCATCGTTATTGTTAACATTGTTAAGACGGCCACCAAATCTTGGAACTTTTGTGCCATCAGTAATGTTTGAATCTGAAAAGTCAATGAGTGTTTTCATATTAACTAAAGGTTGACCATTGTTATACAATCGCTGATATGGTGTTCTATCATTTGTTCTGTCATACTCATATGCATCAGCACTATCCCATGCGGGTCTGATACCAAACCCACGTACAGGATAACGGCGTACATCTTCACCACGAGTATTACCCCACCAATCAACAAGATAGTATTTTACAGCATCTTCAATCAATGAAACATCCTTTCCTACACCATCACCCCACCAATCTCTCACTACTGTAGATGCATTTCGTAGTGTTCGTACAGGACATCCAAATGCTCTTGTCATACGCATACCGTTTCCATAACGTACTTGCCATTCTGGTTTATCGACTCCAAGCATACCGCTAAAGTTTGTTTGTCGTTCCATAATTCCAACGTATGTGTTAGGATAAGTAGTGTTACTCAAACCTGAACCACCTGCATATGTCCACGTTTGAGTTTCTTGTTGTACAAGAGGACCATGTTGATAACCAGCAATTGTGTTAGAGCCAGTAATACTCGCTTCTCGATATGCTCTCATTCCATACAAAGCCCATTGAGGTTTGTTGTATGGTTGACGTAGAGAGAAGCGATAACCGAATGGTCGTGTCCGTGTTTTTACAGGAGTAAAGGTGAGAGTTGTATTTGAATTAGAGGCAGTAGCATTAGCACTTAATTCAAATGTAGTAGCATTCGTGATAGATAATACTGTTGCACCGCTTGCTATTCCTGTACCACTTACTCCCATGCCTACTGCTAACTTAGTAGTAGAATCCATTGTAACAGTAGCATCTGTATTTGTAGTATCACAAGTAGCATCTGTAAAGTTATCATAAACTGATTTTGTTATTCCTAATGATACAGCGTATGAACCATCGTCATCATGGTCAACCCACACAGGACCATCAGAAGTATATTCTAACGGATAATCCCACGAGGCTGATACATATCCGTACCCATCGAGTCTACTCGTTAAAGGACCACCACGGCTTCCACAAGGCCAAAAGTGGTTAAGCATGATATTTGTTCCTCCTTGTTGAACAGTAAAACTTGAAGCCGCTACTACAGTACCATCAGCACCATTGAATATATTAGAATCAATAACTGTACTTGCGGTACTCTTTTCCAATGTATACAATTCAACTGGGGTTGTAACAGCACCACCACCGTTGGGGTTAGTGTATGTTACTGTTGAAGGTGACGGAGTGCTTTTTGCTGTAATCGAAAATATTTCGTTTCCTATTACTATTATATTGGATGTTGTTAAATCAGTTTTCTGTGATAGAATTTGATTAGCACTTACTGTAATACTTCCGCTAAATGCATTAGTTGTTTGATTACCCATTACAGTCATACAACATGTAGCCGCTGAACCAGCACCATTTGCATATGTCAATATAGTATCTCTAATGTCAGGTGTTTTCATCTTGAAACTAAATGGACCTAAACTTGCATAATAATTTGCGTCATGGTAATGTATAGTTTCAAAATGTTCAGGCATACTGTTAAGAGGTTTCTTTAAAATCGCTCTATCAGTAAGTGGATTCAACCACGTTCTTGAAGAATCAGAATAGAATGTATGAGGGCGACCAAGATTAGGATGCCATAAGCACAGATATGCATCTCCCATATGTAGACTGTTTGTATCTCTACTGCCTTTCAAAGTTTGACCAAGAGTACGAGGAGTGTTACTTGTTAACGAGTCGTTTAGTACTGTACCAGAACCCTTAAAATTAAAAGCACGAGTTAGTCTTAATTTAGTTCCTACTGTTAAATTATCAGTAAAGTTACTTGAAGCAGTAATTGTAAATCTGTATGGTTTGTTCATATAAGAAGCGTCATTACCACTTCTTTCTGTATATGTGTGGGTTCTTATTACACCATCAGCATCAGTATACTCTAATTTCATCCCATAATAAGGTGCTTTAGGGAATCCTCTTGCATCATCTACAGTAATGAGTGTTGACGCTACGGACTTAACCACAGCCACAGGTGCGAGACTGATGTTCTCAAGTACATTAGAATAAAGGTCAGGATAGTTAGAAGGGTAACCTCCAAGCGTTAGTTGACAACCGATACTGCCTGTACTCGCTCTTATGAACTCGTAGTAATTATCGAGTCTATGCCACGATAAATGTCTCCAACCTTCCGCTGATGAATCAAGCGGTCCTGCTTTATGGACAATAGACCACCACGGAATATTTGTTGTAAAACCCGGTGTAGCATCTGCAAACATACCGGGATGATATGGTAAACTTCGACGTGTGAATGCAGGTGATTCTGTAGATTGAACACCTAATGGATTGTATAACATAAGAGGTGGAATGTTTGTAAATTGGCTTCCGTGGTCAGGGTCATGGTCTAACATTAATTCATTGATAAATATTTCACACCCTCTTACATCAGCCATTATTGCTTCGGCAAGTACAAGTCCTAACCCACCTGTACCTGCATCGGGTTCTCGTATACCTACAACTAATGCAACTTGCTGTCCTGTTAATTCCACGACACTTCCATCTGGAACAGCAGTTGCACCACCGTTAGCATGGAATCCAATAAGTTGAGATTTGTGTATGTTTGGCTGAATAACAATTTGATAAGCACCTACTTCTGATGGGTCAGGGAAGTGATGCTTCAAAGTGTACGTAGCGGCGGCTTCCAATACGATTGTATGTCCACCCTTTGAGTTTACAACACCTGCTTGACCCTCCGATGCAAGAACCCCATATCCATCATACTTGACCTTAGTTTCAAACATTAACGTGAACGCACCACCGTGTATATCACTCGGTCCACTTGGAGTAGCGGTCATTGCACCAAAAGTAATTGAAGGGTCATAACCGGGTATTTGGTCAGTAGTGGCAGAAGCAATAGAAGATTTATTTGTTCCCATTGATGTATCTTGAATGAGTGATTTTTCTAAATTACCTACTGTAGAAGAACGTTCTGCTCTATGTAGCCCGTATAGTCCTTGATAAGCAGGATGTGCTAAATGACCCGGTAACATTGCCTGTGTAGCATTAACAAAGTGATGACCCATTCGTGGTATAGCCATTGGTGTAAGTATTGCTTTTTTGTATGTATTATACGGTGTTGCCGCCCCGCCTCCATGTCCAGCATAATATAATGAATGAGCCATATCAGGACTGTTCCCACTCACTTCTGCGTGGTCACGCATTCTTCTTGCGGCAAAGAAGCGATTGCTTCCAGCAGGTACATAATAAGAAGGAACGACCTTACAAGCAGTAATTGAACTTGCCACCATAGAAGTGAAGTTTGCATCCCCTTTGCATCCTGTAAACGTACTTCCTGATATACCTGTATAAGACGCTACACCACTTTCTCCAGTAGTTGGATTGTGTAGTCTAAGATATTTTCTTGAGCCTGTATCTTCATTACCGAATCCACCAACAAATACACTTTGGTTAACAGTAGCATTCACCGTTAAAGTAGTTCCAACAAACGATACACCTGTTAAGTCATTATTCACTACACCGTTAGCATGGCTGTAATAAGTTGGATAACGATGAGTATGTGAGTTTCCATTCTTTGTTATATGGAAGAAAAGCGAACGGTCATGAAGTTCGTATGAGGTCTTTAGTGGTGCATTGTTTGTTGCCGCTTTCCATCCCTTTCTCGTCATATCAGGGAACTCGTTTTGGCTAATATGGTCGTACTCATGGTCGCTGAACGTAGGACCTAATCTTGGTCCGTCTGTTGTATCAGTAAATATACCCTCTATGTCTGAATCTATTTCCGGTCGTAACATTCCCCCTGTACCCATAGTTTCTGTTTGATAGGCTTGTAATCTATCAAAACCACTACGCACAATGATGTTACCGGGTATAGAATCAGGATTAGGTAATTGAATTTTTAAGTTAGGTTCGACACCACTTGCCGCTTCCGCAGGTGCTAACCCTTCTGCGGTTCTATCTGATATTTGTTTAAAGGAACGAATTATTGTTCCGAATGGGGAACCACCTTCAACATTATGCGTTTGTCCTGTATCATCAATTACTTCAATAGAAGTAAATTGCACTTCTTCATTTGGTATTTCTAATATATTAATCAATTCATTAGGATTTAGAAGAGGCATAGATGCTAATTGAGGATGACTCAATTCTTGTGCCTGTATAATAGGGAACATTGCACTATTAGTGGTTTCAAAAGAAAAACGATTGTTACCTAATAATTTCTCCCCTGTTAGATAACCTGTTGCACCATCACTACTAACACGAGTTACAAATGGTACAGAACCTAACCCACGAGCATTAACTGCTGGTAATGAGAGATTACCACCATCCATTCGCTTCCATACTATGTGTTCAACTGAAAAATTCTTTACAGGGGAATCTTCATCCAACTCAAATGCGTTAATATCACCCATCCAAAAAGAACGACCATGAGAATATCTGCTTGTAATTTCGCTGTCAGTAGAAGTGATATACTTTAATCGTATATTTCTTTCTACATCAGATGCATCTTCTAAGTTAAGTGAACCCGGACTTTCATCTAAGTCAAAGAATAAATCTCCTATCGGGTTAAGACAAGGTACAGCATTGAATAATTGTTCATCAGAAGAAAGATTAGGTATTGTTATACCACTTGATACATAGTCATCAGTAGGGAAAGCAAAACTGTCACTAACTAATGCTTCGATATTAGGACCTGCATTTGCTGGTGCAATAAATCGCTCACTATTGTGTATTCGTTCATCCCATTGTACTGTACCTGCAAATTTAATTGCATCTGCGGCTGATACCGAATCTATCTTCGTTTTAGATACTACAGTTAACCAATCTCCAGTAGCAGTAATTCCATCACGGTCATGCTTTCCAATCAAAGCAAATTCACTTTCATATGAAACAACTACAAATGCTCTACTGTATACCCCTTGTGGTTTATGTAAATTATTTAAAATATCAAAAGATGTATCTGTATTATCTGTAACGTGAATTGGTACATCACCTAAGTCTCCATCTTTTGATGCAAATTCTGTACCTTGTCCTGTAACTCCACTAATATTACTACTCGTGTAAAATCCATTCCCATGAGGTAAACTTGTGTTAAATGTATAAGGAGTTGTAATTACAGTATCAGCACCAGTTTGCCCGTTAATTCTTCTTATTGCTTCGGGTGAGTATTTTATTGGTCTTGTATGTGGTAAATGTCCATAGGCTGTCATACATGAATTACTCGAACCATACGGGCTAAAACCAAGTTTAGGATGCCAAGCACCTAAACCTGCACCGTAAAGATTTGTTGTAAATGTAAGTTCACCATTTGTTACAGCACCACCCGTAGTAGAAACTGATAATTCAAATGTAGTAGCATTAGTAATACTTGCTACATATGCACCCGCAGGTATACCAGTCCCACTCACTCCATTTCCAACAACTAAGGATGCTGTTGAATCCATTGTAATTGTAGGGTCATTATTATAATCACAGGTTGCATCAGTAATTACCGATGTAGCGGTTTTAATGGAATTAAGGTAAGAATATCGCTCTCCAGCCCACCCTATAGCACCTATAGGTCGTGTACGGTCAATAGCATCAACAACACCACTAAAGTGCGCTTGTGTCATATGGTCCCGTGTTACTTCATTTTCATTGTTGAAACGATGTACACCTGCCTTAGACCACACATATAACTTAGATGGCAATGAAGAAAGTGTAGGTATAGAACTCACAGCATTAAAAGTGCCTTGAAATTTATCTTCATATGTTTTTGAATCTTCAAATAATGGATATAACGAATGTTTGTTAGGTGCAAGTAAAAATACAACATACCACGCACCACCTGCATATACAACTTCTCGGCTATGGTATGGTGCAAAAGTAGGTACATCACCGGGACTACTAACATCGCTTTGCCCTCCTGTACTTGTTCTTAACCATCCAGAAGCAGGTATCTGTTCTAACTGTTCTTGTGTAGCATTAGAAGCAGTTGCCGCCGCTTGTACAAAGGAAGATGTGAGATTAAACGTACCTGAAATTGCACCCGGAACAGTATAACTGGAGAAGTCTAACTCAATCCAACCATATCGGTCTTGTCTCATAGCATTACCCATTGATGGTGCAAAAGTACCACCCATTGCTTTTATTGCACTCTTACCCGGGAACTCATTCATAGCCTGTCCAAGAATAGTAGCGAGTTCTTCTCCGTTTTGACATCGAGTACCATCAACAATTACTATTTCAGGTTCAAATATTGAAGAAATATTTTCATTAGAAACACCAGAAATAATTTGTTTTGCCAACAATCCCGATACTCTAAACGACGTTGGGTGTACAATGTTTTGTCCTCGTTTTATTTTGTAATCACCTGTTGTATTTGGAGGATTGAAAGACATTTGATTATCTAACCATGAGCCACCGGGATGATAACCACCGTCCATATGGAACGTCAAATCAGCACCCATTGCTATTCCGTAATACATTGCACCTACGTGTTTATACGGATGTGCTTTCTTAAAATCAGGAAGGTTATTTGCATTCATAGTTTGAGTAAAACTAAAGTGCTCACCATAATGATAACCGTGGTCTGGTCGCTGTCCTAATCCAGCAGTTGTTCCTATATCACCAATGTTAGGAGTTCCTTGTGCTGGCGACCAATTCCATTTATAATTCCAATGGAAACGATTTCTTGCGGCCATATATGTTCCTATTGGTGGTGAATATTGGTCTACTGAATTTTTAATATCATTGGGTAAGTTAAGCCCGAATGGTACTTTACTCCATGTGTTACCTGTAGTAACCACATAACCGGGATGTGGCTGTTCGTCTGTGTTTACGGTTCCCATTTCAGTAAATGGGAATGCTTGACCGGGACCGTATATTGCAAAGGTTGTATGTGTACTTGTATGCACTCTATCCGAATAACGAGCATTAGGGTTTGCAACTCGTACAATGACTGGCACTGGTCTTTGTAATACTGTTCCGGCACTATATCTTGCCTTTACAGGTGCGGGTAATGATGAGTTAACAGCAAAAGCACCATTGTCTATATCTGGTGAAACTACATTGTTTTTGTTTGCTACAGGATGAGTCAAACTTCCTCGATGTTGATTCAAAAGAGGCGTAGCGGGGAAGAAAGCGAGTAAAGCGTTACAATCTATCAAAGCAAAAGAAGTTGAAATTTCATTGGCGTTTTGTATACCAGCAGTACCCGTAGGACCTGTAGAATATGGATGAGTATAGAAATCAGAATAGTCGTTTTCAGTACCATCATTAACATCCATTACCACACCGCTAAATCCACCACCAAAGTAAAGCGGTACACTATGGTCATTGCTATCCCTGCCACCCTTGAAGTAAATTACAGGTTCAGAATCTACAGAACCGAATGAGCGATAGCCATCTATATTTCTATCTCCAAAACGCTGTAATATCATGGCTAATGATTTATCACCAGTAAAGTAAGAAGCCCATTTATCATTAGAAATTTCTGCAACCCATTCTACTTTTGTAAGTGAATCAGAACCTTGAATTGAATTTAACAATGCATAATTATCATCATTAAAATAATATCTTAATCTTTCTCCATAAGATACTTTCTTGGCTTTACCGCTTATCGAAGAACTTTCTTGACCTGCTGGTATAAGAGCGTGAGTTATATTGGAACTCCCCGCAGTAAATATTTTACCACTATGAGTATACGAACCTGAAACAATTAATGGATTATTCAATGCAGGAAGAATATGGTCGCCGCTAAAAGATGTGAATGAAATACCCTTTAGATTATTTCTCCAATTTGTAATAGGAACAGGATTGTTAAACGAATCTACTAAATTAGGAGTAGGCGTATTTGCATGATACCCTTTACCTTTTGTTCTAATTTGAAGTAAAGTCTTAGGTAAATACCCACAGTCAATTTGTCTATTTTTGTCAAGAATAGCATCACTTACAGGTTTATGTACAGTAGCAGATGTTCCTAAAACGTGCAAACCTGTTGATGCATTTCGTTTCATTGTTTCATATTCACCGTATTCAAGATGTGCGCCGTGTATTCCAAAGTCAGTATGAAGTGTAGCACTAAACATATTCGATAAGGATGCTGTATTTCTTTGAGTATTAAATGCTCTTATGATTACAGCATCCTTTGCCAACCCCCATTCACCTAATGTTCTTCCATCACAAGCATACAAATGCGTACAATCTACAATAAATCCTGCTTCATTATTCAAATTAGGATGATTGATTGCTTCCATTGTAGCGTATGCTAATACTTCATCTGTGAGTAGCGTAGTCCAATTTATTCTTGATGACATCAATACTCTAAATACATTATTTGACGCATGAGGTTGTGTAGTCGCCGCATCTGCTAAATGACCAGCACCGAATACAAGTGTTGTGTTAGCATTAGTGGCAATTGTATCAGCACTTAAGGTAAAGCAAGTTGAATTGTTTATTGCGGCAACTGTTGCATTTGCAGGTATACCATCACCCGTAACACTCATCCCTGTCTCTAAACTTGCTGTAGAATCCATTGTAATGTGTCTTACGTTTGTAGATGAACCATCCGATAATCCAGATGTATGATTTGTATCACAAGTTGCATCTGAAAAGGTATTCGCTTTAGCCCCTGTAAGATAATGTGAAGAAGCAAAACCATCGCCTCGAACACCATGAAATACATGCGCCCCTGTAATATCATTTGTAGTCCTCGACTCATATGATAGGACGTTTCCAATGAATCCTTTTGCAGTTGTACCAGTAAAGGTATCATGCAGATGAATAACACCGTTTGTTTTCGGATAACCGAGATAACCAAGTATATCTGGATGATTGTTTAAATCTGTATTCGTTGTATTAAATGGTGCTCGTAAGAATACTGTAAGAGTAGTTGCACTTCCATCCCAAGTAACAATTGAATCTACACCTGCTTCGGGTGCATAAACACCTCGCCATTCATTGCCTCTCCATTTTGAAAATTGTAAAGTGGTATTATCAATACGCCCACTTGGTTCTCCAAATCCAAGCATGTGTCCTCCAATAGTAAATCCACCCATTGAAATATCATCATCGTTAATGTAAACCATTATTTCATCATCTAATGTAGCAGGTAATATAGTATTTTGATTGCTAAAGTTTTCTCCAAATTTACGATATACGTATCTTACTCCATAACCGTTTCCTCGATGGTCGGTAAATCTAAATCCGTATAAATTACTATTTCCTACTTTATCAGCACGAAGTTTTTCTGAATTAGTGTTTCCAGTATACGTATCAATTGTTGTAGGGTCTGTGCCACCGGGACTTATTGCTTCTCCGTATTTAAAGTCAAACCGCTTATCCCCTCTTACACCTAACCCATATTCACTCGCATCGGGGGCAAAGCCGGGTATACCCGACGCTACTAAACCACCAAAGTTAATTCGACCTACTGCGGTTTTACCTGCTCGTAGTCCTTCAACTAAAGAAGTAGCAACTCCTTGAATTTCAAAAGATTCATCACTTACTGTATTGTGATTTATTCCACCAATGTGTGCTGAAACATTACGTACCTTTGCTTCGGCACTATCTCGCCCTGTGATGTCATGGTTGTTTGTAATACCTTCTGCTGGTTCTTCTTGAAGAGTGTACTCACGAAGCGATGTAATAGGTGCAAACGGCCTTCCATGCTTGTTAAGAGGCATAGGCGCAGGGTGCATATTTTCACCGCTTATTTCGTCAGGTTGACACCAGAAATTTCTAAATCTTCCACCATGACCAATCAAAAATTGAGGCTTGTAAGGTGCTTGCCCTTTACTATTATCAAGCCAAACACAGAAATTACGACCACTTGCACCCGGTATAGTAGAGTGTATAATAACAGAAAATCCTTCATTTCCATTGACATCTTCTACAACACGCCCGATGTGCGCTCTTACATATCCCATGTGGCTTCCCCTGTCATGTGAATCAAAGGACTCGTCAGGGAACCACCACGGGGCAGGGTCATGTGTAGAACCTGTAGCGGCGAAATCAGCATTAATATGTGGAGATGAAGGGTCTTTAAAACCACTAATTGTTTGTTTAAGTCCACCTATCGTATCAAGCCCCAATCTATCACTTTCACCGGGATATTGATTAGAAGGTCTACGAGCGTGAGTTCTTCCATTCTTAGCACCAGCCTGATTGATTAAGCGTACAATCTCACGAGTAGCCGCTTCAATATCCGTTACACCTTCTTTGAAACCTACTTCACCACAATCAATAACCAAACGTCGAATAAAATCCATTTGTGTCCAATGTTTCAAATGTTTTAGTCGTCCTTCATCGTGTGCAGTTAAATCTAATTCTGTAGTGCGATTACCCTTTAAACATAAAAACGCCGATATACATCGTGTACCATCAGGTGTATCAAATAGGGTACTAGAATCTCTAAACGTGTGTGTTTTATTTATTGCACCTTGAAGTTCTCTATGTAATTTAAGCGACCTTATGAACGAATCTTTACTTGGAGAACGAGTAATTGGATGCAATTCATTAGCCCAATAAATAGATGCAACCGCTGGTTGATTTCGAGGTAATGCATTATCACTTATTGTGAATGTATTATTTGTATGTCCGTACATGTAACCACTATGTACAAAGTGTCCATGTCCTTTTCCTTTCAAAATTTTATTTTTACCAGCCGCAGTAGGTGTTCCACCTGTAAAATCTTCAATACTAAATTCACCAGTAGGTGAATTAGCAATATCGTGTGCGTATGCTGATTCAATAAATTTAGATTGTTGAGTAGAACGGAGATACTTATTTTCACTTGGGAATCCATTGGCTACGTCAATTTGTGTAGTAAAGTAATGTGGTGCGCCACCGTTGTGTGTCATGAGAAATTTATCCAATTTTGTTACACCGCCAGCGTGAACAATTTCACGTCCAAAACCTATGTGCGGTGTAGCCGCACTTGATTGAACTTGCATATGTATATCATGGAAAGCAATAAATTCTCTATCATGTCCTACGTCATATAATAAGACACGAGCATTGCCTTCCGTTGCCGAATAAGGGTCTAAATACGCTACAGTAGGTGCTTGAGAAGTAGAAAGACCCATTGCTTCGTAATTCATTTCTACAGTTTTGTTAATATGCTGTACTAAGTTTTGCGCTGTTTCAAAACAAGAATTTCCAATAAGGAAATTTTCTAATGGAATCGAATCACGAGGTCTATTCGCTAAAGCCCCTTTCCCACCATTGAATCCTGTCCATACAGCCCCTTCATTTAACACACCCCTACTCTTGCAAAATAGTCCTTCTACAGCGTGTGGGTTGTTGAGTGTCATATTCATCCATACTGTATCTCCATTTCGCATACCACCCTGTGCAAATGGATTTAACCATGTAGTATTCAGTATTGCGTCTAAATCTTCTGCCATTACGCTTGCCGCACCTAATCGAATTTTATCCCCTATAGCAATAACATTAGCATTGTTAGCGGATAACGTAACTACTGTGTTAGTTGCACCCCCTGCAAGGTTTGAAAGCACCGTTTCAACTACACCTAAATATTTTATTGCATTTGAATCAGAAGCATCTTCAAAAAATAATTCATCGCCTTTACGAATATTCATACCAATGGTATTTGCATGAGCCAAACGGTTTGCTGTTGCTGGAGTAATTTGTATTGAAGTAGTACTATCCGCACTTGCATTAGCGGCAATAGTCCATTGTTCAGCAGTATCAGGTAAAAAAGTTATAGCGGCGGACCCAGTAGTAAAGGCAGATGATGTAGATAAAGCATACTTAGAACGTCCTACACGTTTCATTCTAAATGTTGCATTATTTACATCTATAGTATGTGATGAAAGCCAATACAGTAATTGTTTTTGTTCACTAAAAATTCTTCCTAAAAATAATCCTTCATATGTACTCCCATCAGATAATTCCATCTCTCCAATGTAAAGTAAATCCCCTTCTGAAATATTAAAAACTCCACTTGCATCTTTTGTATATTCTACAGTTTCAGGGAATAAATCTGCATTTTCTACAATAAAAGAATAAAATCCAAATGCACCACCTCCAGCAACAACTCTACTTTCAGCCCTTTTTGATTGCACTTTAGGTGCATGGGGGTTAGATAGAGGACCTGCTTTTAGTTCAATAGCACTTACATATTGTCGTAATCCATAATCAAGATTTCCTCCTTGTGTTTGTACGTTAGCATTGTCGTGATAATATGGACTTCTCCCTTCAAAGTCTGATGAAGGTGTTTCACCATCAGAATCAAGAGGAACTAAATTTTCACTTCTATATCCTTGAGCGACAAAAATAGATGTTTGTGCAATTGCTGATTCAAAAAATCCTTCTGAATATGAACCAGATAAAATACCACCTGTTGCACTTTCATTTTCATTTATTTGTAGATAACCATCAGAACTTGGGTCATTTATGTAAATACACCATTTGCCATCAGCGATAAACGCCCTTCTGTATCTCCATAAAGATTTCATATTTCTGTAATTCTTTTGATTAGATACAGGAGGAAATAATGCAGGATGAGAAACAAAAATTCTGTAGGATTTACTTGACGAATCATATTCAACTTTAGTAATAGTAGCAGAAGAAACAAAATTTTGTCCACTTATATTGTAGGAATAAGAAGAAAATGCACCTCTATCAGCCGCTTGAATATCATCTGCCCTTCGACCTACTGGAGTAGGATTCCACGTATGTGCTGTATGAGTAGCATCAATATGAATTTTCATACTGTTGTCAGGACCCGGAAAAATACCTTCGTTTGCTTGTTCAAAAAATTGTTGAGGAAAGAATGGTATTTCCACCATTGCACGAGTGCTTGAATATTGAGTACCAAGTTGATAATCGTGGTTTACATCATTCATAGATTGGAATAACCGGTCATTTACTGTACTTCCATCTTGTACAAGAGAGTCATCATTAAAGTTATTTTCATTGTAAATGTATACAGTTGAGGTTTCTGATACAACATTCCCACTTGATGCTGTGCCACGTAATATTCCAGTTACTTTCGCCCATTCATAAAACGTAGCAAACGCAGTACCTTCGGCTGATAAGTATGTTCTATCAACTATACTTCCTCCATTAAATGAAAATCCTACACCTACTTTTGATTGATATTCAGCACTCGCACCATCTGCAAGATAAATTCGCCCCTTCTTTGGGAAACAATATGTTCCCCACGAAGCAATATCATCTGATAAATTGTTTAGTGGTTGTACTGTAATTGTATTTTCAATACCGTTAGAGCCATTCTTTGCCGATAATTTTGTCATTTGTACAGCGCACATACGACGAGAAGAACCGGGTAAACGCATCAAGGGCGATGGGTCAAAGGTCGGCTTAGTGTTTACAGCACCTTGTCCGGGTCCTCCGAGCGTTACTGTTACTACAGGTGAGTTCGGTTCTATTTCCTTTACAACGTGTGAATCAGGCGAACCGCTTCCTGTAACATTGACATTTTGGGAAAGTACTTTTTCACCAATGCCTCTTATGATTACTTCCGTGTGTTGCGTATTAGAATCATCAAACGATTCATTGACGCTTCTTACCGTACCACGAGAAATTAATTGCAACAAATTAAATCTACAAAATGAATCATTATCAGAAAACAAATCCACAAGATTATGAAATTGATTGGTGCGATTCTTGTTAGAAGGTTGAATAAACAATTGTACTTCGGCAAGATTAGGTGATACTTTATTGTCTATTATATCAAAGACTTCAAACATATGAGCAGAAAGATTTGTAGTTCCTATATCGAATTGACCAGCAGTAGAATTTGTTTTATGAACATTCAATCGCATTGTCTTTGTAGCAGACGTAGTAGCAATATCATTTCTTCTTGGTGTTAAAATCAATCTATGATACACAGATTCATGGTTTCCTGAATTGTGAGACTTGTTTATTGCTTTTGGTGGTGATGCTGGTTCTGCTGAAACATCACTCACAGGCGTATATACCGCTGGAGTATTACTAAAATCGAGTTCATTATCAACTTCATTACCACCAGTATTATCACCAACTAAATGTCCGTCATTCAATAGAGCATAACTCTTACCACTTAATTTAGTTAATGTTACAATCCCACCCGCTGAATAGAGTTCTGTATTCGCTAAATCAGATGTTATGACATCCAATACCCGTGTAGAGCCGCTTAGAATGTGAGAACAGGCAGGTACAGTTTTTTCTATCATAAGCATAGGACCTGATATACCCATACTCGCACCAGTCAAATCTATTGCATTGTAATGTATTTCTACAAAGGGTGCAAGGTCATAAGAAGATTGCAAAGCAGGAACCTTTAGTAATGCAATACGAGATTCTTTTTCTGGTCGTAAGTGATATAATCGGGTACTTTCATCGTTATACTTATTAGGAACAGGACCTTTCAAAAAGAACGGTCTAATTTCAAAGCCAGCACCACCTATAGCAATAAGTTCTCTTGCCGCTACTGGTAATCCATTATTTACAAGCGATGCGACAGAACTGCTATTAAGATGGCTTGATACTACACCACGAACATTTTCAGCGTATACGTCAATCAAACTATTCATTTTTATGGTGTCTCTTAGATTCTTTTGAGAAGAATCATAATGCATAGAAACTAAATCAGCAGAACCATCCATTATTTGGTCTACAGACATAGCGTTAGGTTTAGGTAACTTTCTCATATATTCATGACCAGTAATGTGAGATAACGCATGACGGCCACTATGCCCTACTTGGAACAATTCATCGAGAGTAGTAGGCCACACTACAGCAAATGGATTAGTTGCATCAGTAGTCGTTGTAGCCATTCTTGATGAATAAACTAATCCGTGAGATTGAGTTTCACTTTCATCGAGTACCATTTGACCTGTTTTATCAAATATTTGAGTTCCATAATGAGGTGGTTGATACGGTTTTCCTGTACCGTTATCGACCAATAAATCAGCACCAACAACAACAAAGTAATTGTCAATATCAGCGGTTCGTGAATGAAGTAATCCACGTAGTCCACCCGTACCATTTACAAAATCAACGTGTATACTACTAATCGTAATAACACCACTACTGCCATTAATAGAATGCAAGCGCACTCTTTCAGGTGGTTTTTGATTTGGCTTGAACGTATTACGATTTAGGGAACCAGCATTAATGAGCAAGTTATACGGTGTGTGTGCTATAGATAATGTAGCAGAAGTACCCGGTGTAGAATAGAAATCATTCACTTTGTACTTACCCATACTGTATGGTGAAGCGGTAAAGTCTGTTGTAGGACTACTGCTATCATAGGCTTTACCAGTTAATTTAGCAATTAAACTTTGAGCATCAGACGCACCAATCGTGATAGTCGTTGTAGAACCATTAGAAGCCGCAGTAACAGCATTCATTGTGTATACGGTTTCTACAATGTCAAGTGGTTCTTCAAATCGGTACATTCCTGTGCTTGTATCTCCAAGTGTTGGTGCTTCATTGGAAAAAATATTACTTCCTGCTGAATTAGAAAAGTGTATACTTTCAATAGCACCTCTAAACTCTCCACCTTCTCCTCCAAGATATACATGCCCGTTAGTGTCTGAAATACGATAAAAATCTGGTACTGTTTCTTTTGCTATCAATACATTATTGACATAGAGTTCGATTGAATTGTTTACGTAAGTACCGACTACGTGATACAATGGCCTGTTCTTAAAATTTAATCCCGATGCCTCTCCGTAACTTGAAGTGTTAAATCTATTATATGATTCATGTATTCCTCCAAATTCTTGAGAAGGGAATACCGTACCTTTCCAGCGGTTTGATTCAGGAGTTGCAGAAGTAACTTCTATGGCTTGAACTCCCACTCCCGTTTCCATAAATAAAGTAAATTTTGCAGGTCCAGCAGTATCTACTGTACCTATTTCTAATGTAAATTGACCATCTCTTTTTGCTACAATACCACCACAATCTGGTATAACCCATGCTTCAATAGTGAAATCTGCATTTGAAATACTCCCAATTGTGTTTTCTAATTCAATATCAGATAGGGTTGATAATGGCAATTTGTTGTCATTTCTCTCTACACCCGTACTATTAAATCGACTTTGAGGTATAATGATAGAATCTGATACTCCATCAAAGAAGTAAGCATGACTTGTTCTACCAATTGCAACCATAGTATCATCTCATAGTACTTGGTTTGTTGGTAACATTAGAATAGTAAATGAATAGATATTAGGTTCTCCTCCCATTTGAACAAATGTCGCTTTGTCTACTATTGCCTTAATACCTGTAAATGTTATTCCATTAGCCCTATGTTCAAAATCTGTTCCTGCTGGTTTTGCAAAATCGGCAAATATTTCTTTTTCAAGAGAACCACCAAAATCATCTCCTGTAGTTGTTCCCCCTGATAAAAAGGTAAAATCATCTCCATCTTCTACATCATATCCAGTTAGAGAATAAAAATATCGAGTAGTAGAATCTTCTCCGACTTCTAAATTTCTTTTCGATACAAATGGAATTTGTAAACCATTTATGTAATCACTACTTCCAGTACTGAATGCGGCTGAAAACCCTCCAGTCTCTCCTTTACCCCATTCATTGTTAGAATTACCAATAATGGCAGTAAGTTGCTGTACCGTATCACCAGCACTCATTTTTCCATTACTTGTTGCACTTGAAGCAATTCCACCAGTAATCGCACTTGTATACAATTTAGGAGTATTAGCAGAAGTAACCCAAGCCTTTCCTGTACAAATGGGAGTGAAATTATTTTCATAATCCCCTGTTCCATCTCCGACACTTGGAGGATTAGTGTATGTCATAACGACCTTTGTACCCGCACCACCTTTATGCCCTATTTCTGAACTTGGTGTTATTTTTGAAAAATCAGATGTATTGAGTAATGCAACTAAATTAGCGGCGATTTGTGCATTTGTTTGTGGGTTTGTTCCGTCATGTATTCTCAATACATAATCTAATCCTGAAATAGAATGAGCAACAAATTGTGCGCTTATGACACCAAACATTATACTTTTACGTACTCCCGTACCATCATCTAAAAGGAATCCAAAATTTTGAAAATAAGTATGGTTATTTAACTGAACATTTTTCGCTACATCTTGATTCAGATACGCCTCTATATTTTCAGCAAAGTCGTTTGCAGTAGTTAATGTACGACCATCTGCTAATCTTTCAAAGTCGATAAAACCAGAAGCATTTCTTGTAAAATCTATTTCACTCACATCATTATCTACAATATATCCTTCAAGAGTGATTACACTTGTGGTTAAATTTAAATCAGCAGTTATACGATAACTGTCTGCAAAGGGCATAGGCATTGCTACAACTTTTCTATCAATGTCCATAGATATAGAAGTACAGTTTAGTGCGTATGTATTACCGTTTTGGCTTACCAAACGCACAGGGGTCATACTCGCACCAGTACTCAACTATACCGCCCCCGCATAGTCGTACCACCGATACTTCTTGACATTTCTTGCTGAATCATATTACCAATCTCTCGTGCTAATTGTCGCTTATCGGTACGGTCTGTAATACCACTGGCATTTACTACGACGTTTACAGTACCGCCACCGCCACCGCCACCGCCGAATAGGTTTGTTCCAGCAATTATAGTATCTTTAGAATTTAATCGAATACTTCCTTCGGGTCTTTTGATAATCGTACCTGCACCGGGACCTATCACAGCGTCATCAGCAAACGGTAAACTGAATCCTGTTTTTCCATCTAAGTACGATGAAGCCGCATCATAAGTAGATGATGCGGTTCCTGCACCTGTCATATCTTTGAGCATACTAAATGGTTTCGTAAAAAATCCAATAAGGTCATTTGCTAATTTTAGTCCTTCTTGTTTTATATGTTCAAACGCAAGTTGGATTTCTGTTTTAATTTGACCCGAAGCCTCTTGCCAAAAGGTTTCTTTTGACCACTCAGGTTCATCGCTGTCCGTAATCAGCCCATCCCAAGCATTTTCAATTGATTTAACACCCTCTTCACCTTCTGTGGCTATTTTTGCATTTAGGTTTTCCCAAGTTTCATCAGTCATCCAATCAGGTTTTTCTCCTGTACGGTGTAGAAATGTGTCCCAGTCTTGGTTTGCCGCACCTGCTGATTTTTCCTTTAGTGCATCCCATGTTGTATTATCCATCCAATCAGGTTTTTCCGCATCAGGAGAAAAATACGAATACCACTCTTGTTTTGCGGCATCTTTACCTTTCTTCCCAAGTGTTTCCCAAAGTTCGTTGGTCATCCAATCGGGTTTTGGTTTATCTAAATCCAACATTCCATCCCATTCTTGGTCGGCCATAAGCGAGGACTGTAGTTGTAATTCTTGCCAAGTGGCCTCATCCATCCATTCAGGTCGCTCATCCAAGTGCAACATTTTATCCCATTCTTTGTTGAATGCACTTAATACTGCTTCTTCTAATACAGCGGCTTTATCAATAGATTTATCAAACGTTCCAAACAAAGATTCCTTCATAGTTTCAATAGGGTTCATAATCTTGTCAAAAAAATCACCTATTTCTGATATTCCATTCATTACAGGGTCGATAAATTTCGTTTTAAACCAAGTCCATAAGTCAGAAATGGCTTGTTTTATCATTTGACCAGCCATTTGAAAAGCAGGTCCTATTGCTTTGGCAGATTGTGCCATAGAAGTAATTGTGGCTAGGCTCATAGTAATTCATCCAGTTCATTAAAGTCGTAATCTAATCGTACAATTTCCCTTGTTCCTGCTTTTTGTTGGAGTCGTCTTTCTTCTTCCTGTCTTATTTGCTTTTGACGCTTTCGTTCTTCTGTAATGTTAGCCCATACTAAGGACTGTTTGAAGATACTTTTTGGCAGTTCATATACTTCACCTAATGATATGTTGTAATGTTGAGATATTATGTAAGCCCATTCTTGTATTTGTAATTCGTAATTTTGAATTGGGTCTTTGTTTTTTCGTTCAAGATAATTCGAGACAGTTATTCTGTCTCGTTGGTAAAATTTCCAGTTATATCCTCCAAAATTTCATTTGGTTTTGGTAAAACCTTTGAAATTTGGTCACCAACATAACCGTTTAAATTAAGCAGTTCGCTTACGGTTAGTTCAGGATTTGTCTTTTCTATCCAATGTGAGAAAGCGTATCGCCAGTAGGCTTGGAGATTGAATTTCACTCCACCGCTTTGAGTAATGTTTAGTAGTTTTTCAACGGATTGCTGTATATCGAAATAAGAAATATCCCTTACCCACACTTCCATAAAAAGTGAAGGGTCGTTTTTATCAGTAGATATTTCATGCTTCGTTGCTTTGTCGTTCCTTAGTAGTAGGCTCTTGTTCTCCGTTAATGTTTTCTTCATTTGTTTCCTCTCCATTGGATGCGGCTACTTCATCAGTAGGGGCTTCCGACTCACCTTCAAGGGCTACTTCATCAGTAGGGCTTTCAGGTTCCTCTTCGGGAATAATACCTTCATCATTTTGCTTTAATCGCAAAACAATCTCGGCTTTTGTGCCGTATACTGGTAATCCACGCTCTTTACAAAGTTCACGTAGTTCAGCAACGGTTAGAGAATCGTATTGTTGTAGGTCTGTAGGGAAAGGATTGGCATCTACAGGAACAGGAACAGGTTCAGACTGTACTTCTTCTTCTACTTTTACTTCTAAAGTAGGATTTAGTTGTCGCATAATCCAATTGTGGACTGAAACAATATCAGTAAATACAACACTTTTATCGAATGGAACATTGTTTTGCATACAAGCCCATTCAGCATATCCTTGAATACCAAGACGACGAAATTGATTTGTTGATGTATACATACTTTCACCTCAATATTTTAGAATCGTATCACGGGATAGAACCTTAATTGCTTTAGGCATAATCTTCATTGTACTCTTCATTACACCTTTATCTTCTGGAATTTGCATTGGTGCTTCTACAATATAATAGTCATCTATAAGAACGACTAATTTTTCTGTTGCGTCAGCGGCAGTAGTGCCTCTTGCTTGTTTTTCAAATTCAATAACAATTTGATTGGTTGTAGCACCTTCTGTATGAACACTAAATTCAGTTTGTGAACGCATCTTATGATAGAAGATTGGGTCATCGACAACAATTTCCATAGTCATTTCATACGAGGTCTGTCCCTCAACCATGATAGAAGCGTTACGAGAACCAGCGAATGGAACTTGGGATTCGGCTGAACCTGTTGCAATACTTGTGTTGTTAATCGTATGGAATGCTTGCACTCCAGTTTGACCAGTCAATGAAAAGTTATGCACTTGAGCCACAGTTTGACCAGCGACTTTGATTTGTCCATTGTAAAACATAAATGGTTTTTGTGTGCCAATACCGATACCTGATTTCAATCGGTTAAAATTAGTATTTGCTGTATCATCAAACATTCGATGAGGGTTATATCGACTTGTACTTGTGTTAGCGGTTTCTAATCGACCTGTATCAGTAAAACATAGAGCCGCATTGAAGTTTACAGACAGTCGTAGTGCCGCATCATTATCGGTTGTTAGTGTGAAATCAGATACTTTACATCCTCTAAAGATTCGTGTGAGGTCTTTTGTATCTGCTATTGAACCGTCTACTACAGTACTGCTGTCTACATCACTTCTTCGTTGTGAAACCTCAATACTAAATGAAGGCAAAATACTTCGACTGTAAATCAAGTGAGTGATAGGATTAGTAATTGTACCATTTGTATCTATCTTCGGGGCTTTTGTGTTAGGTTCATCATCATAATCAAGCAATGCTACAGTAGAACCACTTTCATGTGAAAATGTAAGTGGTTGGTCAAGATATACATACGTGTTAGCCGTTTCCGCTACACCGATGATACGTCGAATTTCATACCCTTTTGCTTGCTCAAAGTCCCTGTCGTCTATTGATAAATTCCACGTTGCGTCCGATGTTGGGTCTGTAGTACGAACTGCATGGTCGCTTACAATATCCACCGTAGCGGATGCATCACCACCAGTAGTATCTTTGAGTAAAATATATTTTCCTACACCTGCATTTGCAGTAGCGGCAAGATTAACAAGCGATTGACCAGCATGAGCCTTTGCTGATAGTGTTGTTGTTTCAGTTGATGTACCAATAGTTCCTACTAATTCATTACCCAAACAGTATTTTAGCCATCGTGCTGAATGGAGGTTGACTTCAAATGAACCCCCTTCTGTAGTAAATTTACCGGGAACTTGTACAGATGTATCACGGCCAAGTCCTACTACGTGGTAACGCTTCAAATCGACTTTTGTTTCAGGAAGTACAATTGCATTCGCAATACCCAAAAATTGGTCAATAAGAAGTGATTCAGAAGGTGTGCTTGTAGCACCATCCGATTTTGTGAATGTAAGAGTTGCATTGCTTAATGTTGCAGAAGCGGCGACACTCAAAGTAAAACAAGTTGAATTATTTATTACCGAGACATACGCACCAGTTGGAATACCTGATACAGCCGAAACTTGCATACCTACAGCCAAAGCCGCTGTCGAATCCATTGTAACATGCGATGTAGATGTAGTAGAACCGTCGCTTAATCCCGATGTGTGGTTTGTATCACAAGTAGCGTCTGTGAATGTCTCGTTTCTTTCAGTATGTCCAGCGGTGTCCATTGGTGGTGTCTTGTAAGGTAGAATTGAAAGTACATCATTAGAAGTAACAGTTAAACTTGATACAGCGGGACTGATTTTTATTGTTGCCCCATCGTTTTCAATAATGGTAAATATTTTTCCATCATCTATACCTTTGAATGTGAGTTGAGAACCAACAAGAGCGTTCTTAGGATATTTTAGTTTACTTGTACCTGCTTCAAATAAAGTAGTATTTGTTTCTGCGCTAAATCGAATTGTAGTTACACCGTTAGCATTCGTGAGTGCAAATTGGCAATCAACGTTATCTATTATGTCTAAACCCGTTTCAGGCGCAAACGCTACTTCTGAAACATCTCCCTTGTATACTGTTGATGGCATTCTTCTTCACCTATGGTATTAATTCTGCTAATATTACGACTTCTATTTGAAATGTCATTCGGAAAAGGATTTTACTGCGGTCAGATAAGTCAGTTCGAGTTTTGAAAACAAGTCTGTCAAAGTTTGTCCCATCCCCCTTTCTTTTTGAGTGAACCAGTCTGCGAATCTCGTTCTCAAGTAATTGCAGATGCTTCCTCCCTTTAACAGTTCTTACGTCTACGGTTATATTTATGCGTGTCGTAACGAAATCATAGAATAATTCTGGTGCTTCTTCATTGTGCGCCGTTTCGTAACATAGCACGAAATCATGCTTTTGCAAGTCAAGACGCTTTCCATGTTCAGGACCCGTATCTGTAATGTCGAGAACTACTGGTCTGTAATTACCCGTGTTGCCTCGATTCCAATCAGTTTTGAAAATACTGATAAGAGCATCAAGTCCTTCTGTCCATGTTGCAACCATAGTATCAGTCCACCAGTTCCATGCTTCTGTATGCACCTGCACCGTCATTCTTAACAGTAATTCGAGTCTTAGCATCCTTTACTGTTGCATCAAATGATTTTAATTCTATTTTTCCATTTACATATCGTAATCCCTGTTCTTGTAGGAAGGGACTTACTTCAAACATTCTCTTGTCTGTTGCTTCTTTAAGTTGTTTTTCTTCTGTGGCGTTAAGAGGTTCATTTGCTATATTTACTAACACACCATCTTTAATTCTAAATCCCATAGCCCCTGCTTCAATACTTTCCATTTTATCTCTTAAATTGGGCGGAGTATTCAACGCTATCTCCTTAGTTTCCTTTTGAAAAGTAATATCATTGATTAACATTTCATTTGTAATGTTATGATAATCTCTTCCAGATTTTCTAAAACTTATATCATCACTCATACGCATTAGGAGAACACCACCAATTCAATGTACTTAGGCAACGTTCTGTCTATTTCAGACTGATAAAGTTGAATTTTACTGGTCAAGTCTATGTTCTGCGTACCTTCTGGAATAAGAATCGAACGGTCATCAGCCATGAGTAATTCAATAGCAACCATCTTGGTGCATATATCTTCTATCGCCTTTTCTAAGTAACGTTCACCGTAAATATAAGCCACCTTAATTGCATTCCATTCAAAGAACGGATAGGAGTTGTTGAAGTAAATGATACCCATTTCCGGGTCGAGCCACCAGTCTCGTAGTCGTCCTACGTCGCCGCTACTTGAACCACCTTGTAGGTCTACAAGTAGAGAGTTTTGTGTGATAGCACCTGTAATAGCACCCAAACTCCCTGTTACAGCAACGCATCCTGTAAAGGATGTAGCGGTCTTTCCTGTGTATCGGAATACATCACCGCTTGCATCTACTGCCACACCAGCGTGTACAAAGTCTGTAGTAGAGGCAACATTGACTGTTGTAGAATCAAGACTTGAGAACGTAGTAGAAGCAGAAGTTGTTTGGTCGAGTTGAATATTTGAATCCGTTGTTACGATACTACAAGATTCTCCAGCCTTCACGCCTCTCATAGAAGTTACTTTCACCGTACCAGTACCTAAATCGGAGTTTGCCGATGCTAAAAATTCGTTATGTACTGCTACATTAGATGTTGAACCTTCTAATGTAAACGCAGGACTGAAATCTACTGCGGTCTTACTTACACGGTCCTCCTTGTTAAACAAGTCAGCCAAGTTTTGTGCAGTTGTTGTAGAATCGAAATCGGCTCTCCATTGATTAGTACCTGTACCGGGTGCAAGTGTAACTACACTTCCAGCACCATTACCGGGAGACATATAGATTGAACCTGTAATTGCATTTACATCTTCTGGAATTTTTATTCTTACTTCCGCCGCACCGATTTCTCGATAGTCATCACCTTGCCATAATTCAATACGTAGAATTTGTTGTACGTTACGGAACAAGAGAGGTGCAGTACCTACATAGTCAGTATAGTACCGTCGTCGGTATGGCTTGTAAGTATCGAAGTTAATGTATTCTGCACTAACGAGATATGGTCGCCATGCGTTGTGAGTAATGTTGTCAATGCGGTCTTGCATTCTTTGTATAACGTGGTCTACTTTGTCTTTCGTTACACCACGAGTTTTGCCGTTCGTAAACGACGCTTGATTCTGAATGTAGCCATTATCTGCTACTTGATATTCTGATGCTGTAATAGGTGAGGTTGTAAACGTAATTTTGACATGCCCAGTACCAGCAGTATCTCCGCCTGTACTTGCACCTATGGCTGATATTTCTAAATCTTCTTTTCCAAATGGGTCAGCATCGCTGTAAATTCTTACTTTATCACCAACAGAAAAACCATGATTGCGTAGGTCTGTCCCTGTGATGTACACAGCGTTGGCATCACCATCGGCAGACATTAACACCGCATCGGTGGGGCTTATGTCAAGTAAATCAGCGACTTTTTGAGCAGTAGTGTACACAGTAGCAGTAGGGTCGAGTGGCCTTGTTTCAGGCTCGCCGGGTGAAAATACTACTGGCATACATTACCCTCCCTCACGATTTCAATACACTCCAAGCATCACGGAATCCACGAATGTGTGATACCGCTTTTTGTGCCATGATTCTTTCAAGAAGTTCATCTTCACTCTTTGGTCTGTCGTCCTCTTCTTCTGGTGGAGGCATATCATCTTCATCTTCTCCATCATCCATGAACTTGTTGTCAGGTTTTAGATTGCCTGTCTCGTCCATGATTTCAGACATGAGTTTGTCTTGTGGAGTCATAGTATCACCAGTCTTGTAGGAATCAGCACTTCTTGTATCACGCACTTTATTGGTATAAGAACGACGACCTGTTGAGCCAAGTTCGTTTTGTGGAGTCATAGTATCACCAGTCTTGTAGGAATCAGCACTTCTTGTATCACGTATTTTATTTGTGAAATCCAATGGTTCATCATCACCAAATTGAGAGTCAATAGCCGCTTGCTCACCTGCTACATCAGGCTCACTAAGCGAACTTCCCAAAGTTTGCCCCTCAAAGGGTACTCTTTCGCCCATGAATTTGATACTGTGCTTTTCAGGATTGGCTACAGCATCACGCATCATTGTATCACGAGCCGATTGAAATCCTTCACCAGTTGGGTCTTGACCTGCGGCTCGCATCTGTTCAGCAACTTTACGATTAGCAAATTGCTGTAGTTTCATTTCTTTACCATCAGCAAAAATTCTTTGCCTATGAGGTTTCATTGCTTTAACTAATACTTTCACCATTAAATCACGCTCGGTTTGCTTCATCTCGATGTCCTAAGTTGTATTCCATAGGTTTGTCGCAGGTTGCACAAGTTGCTCTCCATAGGAAATGAAGGAATCCACAATGTGTACAACGTGTTCCTGAACCGATATTGAGGACATCACCAATATCACGGTTTCGATTACGTTGCTCTCTTGTTACACCCGCTAACGGGTGTTCCTTTTGGTCTGCGAGGCCACTTTTGTCTACGTGTACACCCTGCTTACTCGACCTTACTATGTCGGATAAGTCAAGGCTTCTAACATCGAATCCCATACTTACTCACCTCAAACTGTGTAGGTAAGTAGGAAATAATGGTTACCAAGCGATGTAAACGGTTCTATGCTAATGAGTGCAGTTGTACTTCCCGCCGCTACTCCAAGAGCACCCGTACCACCTGTGGCACGAATATCTGTTTGGATAAGCGCAGTTGCCGTACCGTCAGACATCATTTTAGGACTGTAGGGACCGATTACTCGTGAGCCATAGCCACTTAGTACTGCCATTTAAGCCACCTCAAGAACGGCGACCTATTGCAATAAAAGTTCCAGCCTGTGCGGGTGCTGTATCACCGATTGTTCCATCAGCCAATCCAGCCGCCAAACGGACGGTTGTACCATCTATACGAACATCTACACCAAATACGACATTTTGAAGGTTAGCCGTACCTCCTGTGTCTGTGATAGGTCGTGCCGCAATAGCACCGCTTGAATTTGCACCTGCAAAGTCTATACTTGCAAGCATTCCAGTTAGGTCAATTGCGTTATCGCCAGCGGCGTAAGTACCTGTTACAATCATTCTGTCGCCAAATACTGTTGGTCTTGGGTCTATTGTTACTGCCATTATTCTTCATCTCCATTTTCTGTTGGGTTTAAGTGCTCGTCTACAAGAGTGAGTGCCTTTGTTTTAGTGATGTAACCATTAGGTAAATCAACGTTTTGTTCGTCAAGCCATGTAAGTATGTCTTTTCGACTCCATCCGCTGTCTGGTAATCCATCATTACCACCATCGACTGTAACTCCTTCATCTCCTTCGATAAGGAAGTGCTTTTCAGGTAGAGAATTTCTCCACTCGTCAAGCCACTCTTGTGTAACCTCTTCTCCTTTTCCACGAATCCACGAAGCATTTGAATCTCTTCGCCTTCGCTCGTAGAAGGGACCTGTGTAGGTTACTTGAGGCACTTAATCACCCTCAGTTGAGCAAAACCGCCGTTACTGTTCCAGCACCGCCAGCCTCTCCGTGAAGGACGATTGCTGGAAGAAGTGCGCCAGTCTTAGCGGCAGGGGCCGCACCAGTATTAGTGAAGGTTGCAGATAGGGTTTTGTCGGCTACTGCGAAAGTAGTACCAAGTACTCCAATAATTTTTGAAGCCCCTGCTGTAAGAACTAATACTTGTTCAGCCGCATCAGCAAGTGTGAATGCAATTTGTACCAATCGCATACTTCCTGCCGCTTTTCCATCGGAATTTTGTGCGGTAAAACCAGTAAGAGAACCGGGGTATGAACCACCAGCATTACCGTCTAACCAAGCAGTTTCATCGACTGGTGTTCCTGTACGCAAGTCAAGGTCTAAGAGAACCGAGACTGTACCAGTACTAAAATCACCGTCATCGAAAGAAATTGTCAATCCTTTTTGTGTCTTTGTTTCTGTTGTCATAATAAATCATCTCCATATGTTTTTTCCATTAGCCTCACTTCAAGTCTCGGACTGAACCGTGACCTCCGTAGAAAGTAGTCCATAGTTCTCCCATAGTTCGGTACATACCCTCTTGTCCAAGACGGTTAATAGCGAATGGGTCACCAGTTTCGATACCACTCTCAAAGTATTGCGTTGGAATTGCTGTGCTAAAGTACAGGTAATCAGTATCAAGGAAGTACATACGACTTAGAGTATCGGTTTGTACATCTTTTGATGGAATGATTGGAACACCGTTGTATGTTGCAACAATGAAACCTGCTTCAATACCCGGTACACCCTTTACACCGTTGTAGGTTGGGGTGACACGCTTCTCTTCAAGGAAACGTTGTTGGGATTGTAGAAGTTGTTGTAGACGCATAAGTGTGTCATATCCTGTAAGGATAACCTTCGGGTTACCACCACGAGTCCAGCACTTCTGGAAGAGGTCATCAAGATGGTCAAGGGACAGAACACGGTCTGTTCCACCGTTTTGATTGACTTCTGAGTAAGACCAAGAGTTTGCACTTCGGTCAATGCTGTACATGTCAATGTCAGTTCCAGTTTCGTTTGAACCAACCGTAATACGGTCAAGTGATTCAAAGTCGTTACCTGCGAGTGTAGCCTTGTCTGCGGTCATCATCTTGTTGATGTGCTCTGCGTGGTGCTTACCCATTTCTTCCTTTAGGATAGAACGGATGTCGCCAAGTCCATCGTCCTTGTCAGCAAGGAACATTGCGGTTTCGCTCATGTCGAATGTGTGAACCACAGTCTTAGGCTTGGCCGCAATGTGCTGGAAGGTCGGCTTGGTTGTGTCAGGAAGTGTTGCGTTCTCTGCAACACCGCCGCCAACAGTAAAGGAAGGACGTTCTGTGATGACTCGCCATCCACTTCGTTCCCACGGACGCTTTGGTAGAATTGAGAATGCGTTAAATTCTTGGTTTAGTTGGGACCAAACTTTGCGACCATAAATCGCTTGGTATGTTCCCGCTGTTGTGGAAAGCATAGGTGCGTCAGCCTTGAGCAACTCGCTACCGGAGTAGGAGTAACCCATTGCGTTGCCAGCACCGTAGTAGTAGCGTTCCATGTCAGTAATGCTTCGTATGTAATCTCTTGCCATTGTTCATCATCTCCTTAGATTAGTTGCTTCCCCTAATTGCCTTGTCAGCGAGGTTGTGTACCTCGTCCCAAGTCATGTTACCCAAATCTTGGGTGGAGGGAATTTCAATGTTTGGTGAAGAAGCCGACTTTTGGATTGAAACGCTCTCGGTTGAGAGGTTATCAATTCGCTCGGAAAGAGACTCAATAGACTTGAGTACTTCCGATAGTGGCTCACGAGCATCAAAGTGTGCTCGTGCTTCTTCGTTCTTAGCAATCGTCATCTCTTGATTAAAACGGGATGAGAACTCGGATTCAAGGTTACCACGGAATTGTTGTTCCATTGCCGCCGCTTTGTAAACTTCGTAAGCGGCTTCGATGTCGGATTGTGAAACTGTAGAGGCTGAAAGGTAATCTCCCTTTGCAACTTTAGCAGGTCCCATTGCACCAGCAGGTTGCTTTCCGCCACCTGCTGTGAGTGCGGAGATAGCACCAGTTGATGGGTTGCCACCTTCTTGTCCTCGTCCACGAACTTGACCACCGAAGTAGTCAGCACCGTCAACGGAGTCGGGATTGTCGAATCCACCCATTTGTTGCTTTTGCAAGTCATCAAAGTGTGCTCGTGCTTCGTTGGTGTTTACACCAGCAGATTTGAGAGTATCTTCCATCCAACTAAGGTATTCAGATGAGATAACATCGCTGTATTCTCCCTTTTCAAAGGGGTTCTCTTTCTTTTCTTCTTTCATGTCGTCATCACCTTTGTCGGAAGATGCTTCTTCCTTTGGTTCGTCGTCTTTTTTATCCTTAATGTGCTCACGGAGTTGAGGAGGAATCTCACCCTTTTCCATTGCATCAAGTCGTGCTTCAAGTCTTTCCATTACTGTATTCAAATCAGTCATATTGTTGTCCTCCTTTAAAATACTAAATTGTGCTTCAGGGTTAATACCTTTTTCACAAATAGTAATCTCATGCAATTCCATCTTTGAAATCTCTTGATAGTCGCCTTTTACATTGTCAGACTTTCGCACTCGCTTGAATGCTTGTCCTCCAATGGAAAATCCACGAAGGTTACCCTTGCGGATTTCAGCGGCTACTTCACGAGCCTTCTCAATATCATTGCGGAGTTGAACGACAACAAACATTCCTGTGTCGTCGCATTCGGACTTCCACATTCTTCCATTGTTGTCTACGTAAGAATCCAAGACTTCACCGACTTGGATGTTTGAATGAGCAAGTTGTACATTGCGGTACTTATCACTCTTCATGAAACCGTCAAATGCATTCTTAAGAGCACCACGAGTGATAAGGTCGCCTTGTTTATCGACCAACTCAACTGATGCATATCCAGCAACAACGAGGTCGCTTCCACTCTTGAGGAGTGAAAGACCCTGTTCTGGTTGCTTGAGAGCGAGCATTGAATTAACAACTCCTCGTCATGGTATATAGACCCCTATTATACTTTTGAAAGTACTGGGGTATCGTTTTCATAGTCTAAATGGAGATTTTCACCTTCTTCTGTTGAAACATCAACAGGCTTTATGTGCTTTGGTTTTTTGTCATCTTTATCTCTTTCTTCATCAGTTCTTCCATCGAAATCTGGAAGATTTTCTTCTTCTGTGATTTTTGTGGGTCCACTTGGTGATTCTGTAGGTGTACCTACATCAATTCCCAAACCTCTCGGTCCAGTCCATGTCAATTTTTCTTTTGTGAGTGTATCAAGTGTCCTTAGAATAACTTCAATCGCTTTTTTCTTATCTTCTGGTTTAAGTAATCTATTTTCATCATCTTCTTCTAAGATACCAACAGAACCTTCTTCGATTTCTTTTGGTGTATGTTTTTTAGGCGGAGAACTAAATTCTTCTTCTGATTTCAATACTCCTGATAACATAAGAGGTGCTACAGAACCCCAAAATGGTTGAAGGCTCTCCGCTAATGTTACTGCATACTGATTTTTGAATAGTAAATCCATATTACCTTGAGGGGAATGAAGATACCACATATTTCCTACTTCATCTACTTGGTATGTTACAGTATCAATATCTTTGAGTACAACACGGAATCCTTCTTCATCATATTCTACATTATGTGGAATATTGATAGCGGCATACGATTTTGTCAACAAGTCTAATGATTCTGCACTTGCAGGTCCTTCACCTTCACCTACGCCTTCTATTTGCTTTACTTGTACGGTGAAAACATTTCTTTGCCCACGAGTTTTCTTTGTAACTCCACTTACTGATACTCGCACTACATCTCCGACTTTGTACGCTTTATCTTGATTACGTGCTGTACCTACATCCATGTAGTACTCACCTTTGTGTTCAATCGCTCGATTAGCCAATCCACCATCGTCAATAAGAGGACCCGCACCTAATTGATATGTGTAAGGACCATTACCTCTTCTATCAAGAACAATGAAATTGTAATCACGAGTTGGTCTATACAATACCCACTTAGGGTGTCTAAATTCTCCACGCATATATGTGGACTTAGAATCTCTTAGCAAAATATTCTCATGTTCTTTTTGCATTCGTTCTACACTTTCTTTGAGTCCTTCACTATCTGTTACCTTTGTATCGTGAGGACCCGGAACAATGACATTCTCATGACTTTCAAATTGAGAACGTATGACTTTGATTCGTTCAAAGACTTGCATATCTGTAATATCATTGTTATCGTAATTTAGTATATCTATAACGTTCAAATCTACATCGCCAAGAATGGTATCTATTGCAAAATTATTGTCGTTGACTTTTTGTAATGCTTCTCTATGAGCCTTTTTCAGACCTACTTTTTTACCTGATTCATTGAGAGCAGTAATCTCTTCACCATTTTTAATTATCATAACACGCTTTCCATCGTACCATTTTGATACGACCCACGAACCACTAAATCCACGTAGGTGTTCTAAATCACTTAGTTCAAAAATACGGTGCATAGGGCGTATTAGAGGATTCCATTCAGGTTTATCTTCTTTCATGAGTAAAATATCAGGATTGAGTAACCCTTCTATGTAATCACTCATTTCACTCAATGCTAATTTACTTGGGTCCTCATTCATAGCAATGAATGTTGTAGGGTCAATACCACTTGTAGGAAGTCGAGATTCTTGTGCGGGTGGTGCATTATTCCATACTTGTTCACGTAGTTCTTTTCCATGTACCATATCTGTAAGTTCGTGTGGAACCGAGTGATACAATCCTTGTTCTACATATTGACCTGCCATGATTTGTCCATCGGCTGTAAACTCACAACCAACAGAAGGACTTGCTAACCAACCACTATGGTGTGCGCCAGCATCAAAAGTATCTACAATACTTCCGTTGTTAGGATTAGAATAACCAACAGGAATTTGTGTCATTCCTGCTCTTGTAACTATTGAAGTAGTAGGTTCTTCTGGTCTTTCTTCTTGTTGTACAGAAGGATTGAAATGAATAATAGAATCAAGATTATTTCTTGTTTCAGCAGTAATTTGTGGTCGCCCTTTTCCAGCAGAACTCTTTTTCTTCCCTTGTGCATCGTATACATCATTGTGAATATATTCTAATCCACTAGCATCAATAGCAGAACCAAATTGAGTGTTTGGGTTCATAAGTTGCTTAAATCTACGAGGAAGTGCATGGATGTACTGTGCTTTTTTGTATTCTTTATCTGAATTTATTTCCTTATGCAATTCTTGTACTGCATCGTGATAGCCTAATGTTTGTACCATTACTGCAAACTTCTGTTCAGGATTAAGTTCACTTCCTTCTTTCTCGCCTAACGATTCATCATGCATATGAGAAATGTCTGTTCCATGTACATCTGTTATACCCCCATGAGAAATGAGTTGATTAACAGTACTTGCGTGTAATGGTTGATTCAAAGTGTTAGAACGCTCAATAAGTTCTCTTGCATGTTCTTTCGACTGTGGTGTTTTTTCTATTGCTAACGCTTCAAGAACTTCGTCTACACTCATGTTACCTGTAATTGGAAAACCGTGTTCTTGAAGATGAGAAGCAATGTTTTGATGAAAGCCTTTATTTTCAGCAGGTTTTGTTTCTACATCTGTAAAGTCAACCCCATACCCTGTCGTTGTTAAACCGTGTACAGAATGAGAAACGTTAGAAATATATCGTTGAGCATCACGAAACATCCTTGCATTGTTATCAATAAATTTCTGTGGGTCATTCGGGTCAAAAGCAGTTGGGTCTACTTCTTCCATTTTTTCCTTTATCATTGGTGCTACTTTAGCAACTAAAATTCTGTGCGCTTTTGCCAACTCTTCTTCTCTCTTGGAATCTATTTTCCAATGAGTTGTTCCCTTTCCTTGTACACCTTCTATTGCTTTTTGTTGCATTGCGGTAAGTTTTGAAGTTACATCTGTTAGTTTTTCTCTTACCAGCGGTTTATCTATTTCGTCTGCTTCATTGAGTTGTTGAAGTAAATCATCAGATTCATCTTGTAATTTTTGCTCTTTATCAATAGCAGGTAATGCACCACCAAAACTTATTGCTGTACGAACTGCATCTTCCATTGTTGGTTTTTTATGCTTGTATGTTTGAGGTCGTTCTTTAATATCAAGATGAATATCATCTAATAATCCTCCAACAATATCTCCTATAGGAGTTGTATCATGTACAGCATCGAAGCCCATTTTTTCACGTAAATCTGTAAAATCTTCTGCTTGTAAATATTCTAAAATGTCTCTTGGTTTTTGAGAACCAATAACCTTTGTTATGTTCGTAAGTAAACGAAGTCCAAATGCTCGTTTACTTGTGTTCAAATAATCCTTTACTTTATTGTATGAAGGTTTTGATACTCCCCAATTCAAAAAAGAAAACATATCTTCTGGTGTTTCTCCTCCGCTAACTTCTCCTTCACCTCTTAGTAAATCATTAAACGATGTAACAGACTTTTCACTTGGTGTATTCAAATGGTTTTGGTAACCAAATCTCATTATTCTTTTGTGAGTATCTGCGGCGTTATCATATATTTGTTTATCACTACTGTATGGTACATAACCACGATAAGTAGCGTGATGTAAGAACGGATTTCTTGTTAATGTATTGTCAAACGGTTTTAGATGTGAACCAAATATTTGTCTCTCTTTATCTGTCATATGGCGTATCATATACTCATACTGTGGTGAAAGAGATGATTTATGTTCAGAAAAATTATTTTTAGTCGTAGCCCCTTCTTTAAATCCACTATGTGATGTTCCACTTGGTATTGGTCTTGAAACATTTACAGGTGAAAGTATGTTTTGAATAAGTTTAGGTGCATTATGGTGAACATATTTTTTCGTGTTTGCATCAAAATGCCCATGTTCTTGAGAACGTTCAGGCATAAAATGTGCGGCAAGTGATAAATTGTTTTGATTAGGTACTATCGTTTTCTTTTCCCCCATAGTACCTGATTCATGTACTTCACCAAGTAAAGAATTACCATCTTCGTTAGCAGTTAATGCATGTAGAATTTCATTGTATGTAGATAAAGACATACCTGCACCACCAGCACCCTGATACAATTTATTCCAAAAGTTTCCGGGTCCGTAAGTATAATCCCCATCTTCACTTGTACGCCAATACGGGGGTTTATCTTCCGATGGATGAGGACCATGTGCCGCTTTTAAGAATGATAAATGATTACGAATATCTTTCTCTTGTTGTTGTAAATTCATATGCCCCGAAGCCTGTTCTTCCATATTCTCAATCCATTCTAAAGGAACAATGGGTCCTTCCATTGACCCATGCAATTCATGATTTTGAATAGGTTCTCTTGTTTTAGGGTCAAATCCAGCCAAGTAAAGTATATCTTCAATTGGTATTCTTGAATGGTCTATTTTTTGAGTTCGTTTTCCAAATTGACTTTTTTCAGCATCTTTTAGACCTTCCCAAGTCAAATCTTCTGGAGAATCGTTTTTGTGTAAATTTAGTCTTGGTAAATACTTCAACTTTCTTTTATACCCTTTACCAGCATCTTTCATATCATCTGCATACAGATTGTTTATTTCTTCCAAAATAAAATCAGCGATAGACTCTTCTTTTCCTTCATATGGTAAGTGTACAGCATTTCCTAACGCACTTTGTAGGAATCGACCACCTTCACCTAATTCGTAATCAGTATCGTTATCTTCTAATCGAAGATGAGAATTTCTTCCCATCATTCTCGGACTACGTACAGCCCAATTCATTTCAGGAGTTTTACGCATAAGAGCATTGTATGTAAAACGAGAAGAAGGAATTTTTTGCCCACTTGGTAATTCAATAGTGCTCACATTGTCTAAACCGTGTTCATCTATCTGTTGTCGTATGGCAGTTCTTTCTTCTGGTGAAAACCATTCTAAACCTAATTTAAAACCATGATGACCTAACGGTGTTGGATGGACATTGTAATCATCATCTAAAACACTATCTTCTGTAAGCCACTCATTTGCTCTTTGGTCAAAATGTGCCTCACGAAGTATTTTTTGTATGTCTTGAGAACTTCTTCCTTCTTCCACAAGACTGTCCTTCATGTTAGATGCTTCATTTGATTTTTTCCATCTATGGTAATCTCGTTCGTAGAAATCTTTCTGGTGTGTACCAATCGTACCAAATACTTCTGGAGTGCCTAATAAATTCATACTCTTTGACTTTGAACCTTGAGGTTTAAATCCAAACGCTAAAGGGTGTTTATTATCCTTAAGATGCTTTATGTATTCTTTTTCCATCTTTGCTTCTTCATCCATATATCCGCCAAAAACGTGTGCTCTTAGCATTTCAACCCAATGAGGTTTTCCTGTTGTAGCATGAAGTCTTAGTGCAGGGTGATTTGCTGGATGGAATGGAAAATGATGTTCTCTATATGGGTGATTTGCTGGATTGGGTCGATACACAGGCCATGTAGAAAAATGGTCAGATAGATTCTTTCCGCCTTGTAACCCATCGAGCCATATGTGATTTGTTAAATCATCTTGAGTATCTTCTATATTGTGCAGAAGCCCTTCACCAGTATCGTCGCCCTTGTCATATTCAAATTCAGGCAATTCTTCTTTTTCTTTCTTCGCAATAACATCTTCTGCTAATACAAGAAGAGAACCAAGAATGGGTTCACGGGGGGATTTTTCCATAGAGTTCCATGCGATGATGTATTCAGCCGCATTTCGTTCAAGGTCTAAACCATCGTCTAACGATTTTAACAAATCGTATGTAGCGTGGTCTAATTGAGTATATGACATTTTAACACCGCCTTTCATAGCGGTGTAAATTTAGGACAGGCGTGTATATCCATTCCTTGCGCCATAGGGAGTTTACATCCTGATTCAGATGAACCGCCACAAGTTCGACACAATAGAGGTGCAACACGTTCACTATGCTCTCTCAATGATGCGTGGTCATTCGCTTTAACTACACGCACATTAGACATAGAATCACAGTCCCTTTTCACCCGCAGTATCTTCTCTTTCTGCACCAGTACCAGAGTGAGGATTAAGTCTATTACCTAAAGATTCTAAACTTGTAGAAGTATCTTTCTTCTTAGGCTTTTTCTTAGCATCTTCTGATTCAATGGTTTTACCATTAGTGGTGTAGTATGCTGTACGAGTTTGTCCACCTGTTTCTGTTACCATGTGAGGATTAACGTCTGAAATTTTTTCAGCCTTGAAACCGGGTTCAGCCTTTGCCATTTTTCCGCCACAGCCCATCTTCATGCAACCCATCTTGTTCATCTTAGAACCACAACTAGGGCAATCTTTGCAATTACATTTTCCTTCAGGACAATCACATTTTGCTTTGTGAATTGCTAAATCGTTTAAACGTCGTTCTAATTCTAACGCTTTTACAAGTACAGGTGCTTCATCAAATCTTGGCTTCATTAGTTCATCTCCGTGTCTTTTGCGGTTTTTGCCATGTCGTGTATTTCTTCCCATGACATGTTGTGAAATTCTTCATTTGTTTGCGGTATAGAAGATGACATTTCACCTTTCATAAGTAGTGCATCATTTTCCATATCTGCACGTAGCGGGTCAGTCATTACATCTGCCGCTAACGGAGTTGAAATAGATACAAGACCCATCTTACGAAGAAGATTTTTTGGATTTTGTAGTGTAGCCTTTAGTCTTGCGTTTTCTGCTTTCAGAAGAGACAAGTCATTATCCATGTTCTCCATCTTTGTGATGAGAACATTCATGAGTTGCCCTGCGTCAGACAAAGAATCACACCCTACGACCAAGTGTTCCTCTTGATGGATTAAATTCTTTACGTCGCTTTCCTGCTGATACAGTTCCACTTAGTCGATGTCCTGTCAATTCAGTTCGTCCTTGCTCTTTTTGGAATGTGTATGGTGCTACTCCATTAACGTAGAGGTCTTTTGCACCGGGTGTACGTGTAAGGTTTTCAGCCTTGAAAATTTCTGATTGCAAATCTTCCAAGAGAAAATCGCTTAGTTTCTGTACTTCTGTCAAATGTTGCTTGGCAAGATTACCATCGCCTTCTTCTAACGCAGTTGCAAATGCTTTTTGCGCTTGTTCCATTTTTCTTGCCATTGGGTGCATTTTTAATAGGTCCATACGAATCCCTCTTGTCTATGTCATATACTACTTGTTTAAAGAGTTTTAGCGGCCTCTTGGTCTACGAGCGTCTAATAATGCATTAGAAACGTTTTGCATAGGAGTTGGTTCAGGTCCTCTTTGTTGAACACTTGAAAGTGGTGAACCGCTTCCCATTGTTCCTCTTCTTTGAGGTGCTACAGGACCACGATTTCTCATTCCCATTCCTTCACTTCCGGGTTGCATAGGCATTCCCATACCGGGAGGAACTTGTCTTGATGCTGGCATTCCTCCACCCATTTGAGGTGGCATTGGCATTCCGCCTCTTCCCATCATCTGTGGTGGCATTCCACCGGGTGGCATTCCACCGGGTGGCATCATAGGAGGCATTCCTCCTCCACCGGGTGGTGGTCCTCCACCGGGTGGTGGTGCTGGTGCTGGTGGTGGTTTAGAATATGTGAAACGAATATCTCGATTTGCTGGCTCATCAAGCAAATCAGGTACAAATCCTAATTGCGCCATTCTTTGTGCAACGTTGAGTTCTTGTTCATCTCTACGAAGTCGAGTAATTTCATCTTCTTCTTCATTAGGATAGAGCGTGAGTTTCCAATCATTAACATTCATTTGCTTTAGTAGTCTTGGGAAGAGAATTTCTGTGTATACTTTTTGACCAAATTCTACAGCACGATTAGTAACAAGAATCTGTAGTCCTTCATTATTCAGACCTCCTGATTTACCATTATCAATCATGAAGATAGAGGAGACACCATAGAAAGCGGCGATACGGTTTCGTATTTCATCACGCACAGCGATGTATTGCATTTCTTCAAGTGTGTCCATAAATTTGACCCAATTGACCCCTCCTCTTCCACTCGAAGATTCGATACCAACACGAGGAATATAGTGAGGGTCACGTTCCATCTTTTCATCAGTTGCCTTCCAGAACGACTTCATTGATTCTAAGTTATCTGTTGTAACAGAAATAATACCTTTTGGTATTCTTCTCTTTTGATATGCAGTATAGATGTAGTTATCCATTGCTGTGAGTGTCATTGCTTGTCTCCACATTGTGTTAACTGGAGAACGACCATACAATTTCGATGGATTATATTTTGAAATGTGCAGTACTTCCCCTTCAACAAAGTATTGTGTCTTACCACTTCCAGCCATATTTACATAATGAACATCTTGCATTTCACTTCCACAAATTTCACATTTATCGCTTTCAGAATGTGTTTTGACATTTTCTCGATGAATTAAACAAATTTTGTAACGCCCACCACGAACACCACGCTTATCAGCAACAATACGCATAAAGATGGGGTCGCCTCGTATCATTTCTTTAACACGATAAAATTGAACTTCTTTTGTTTCAGGGTCAATAAAATATTCTTTTACTAAAACAAGGAACCCGTCATCTACAATATTTAAATCGCTTTCAAGTTCATGTAAAAGATGGAAGAATGATTGTTCCATGCTGTTTTCTTGTTTTAGTAACCACTTTGGATAAGTGAGTTCATCAGGGTCAGGTTTTCTTGTTTGACCATCACATAGTTTACAAGTATCAACTTCTTCTTGATATTCTTCATCACATTGAGTACATTTTCTGGTAAATTGCTTTTCCCAATAAAAACCACGACGAAACATTTCTTGTCGTAGTTTAGAAAGTACAGTACGAAGAATAAGCGATTCATTACTTACAGCAAAAAGAGCAGGTATCGTAATTCCTTGAGCCATTACGGGTTCTTGAATACCACTTGACCAAAGTGGCATAGTAGGAGTTGGGCTTTCCTTTCTTTTGAAAGGCCGACCTAAAGCCGACAAAAATCGTGATATTCTTCCATTTTCTTCTGCGATTACAATCCCTCCGCAAATGCGCCTATAGTGTCAGCATCAACGCCCCACTTGTTCAAGAGAGAGTCGGCTTTGTTTTTATGGTCTTTCCAATTACTAAATGTAACTAACTGATATAATTCAGTCTTTCTCATCTTATCTTTTTCATCTACATAAGCAAGCATAGCCTTTGCTTGCAAGTCTTTTAGACGCATATGAGGCATAGAATGTTTGAGTACATGGCGAATATCGTCTTTTGATGCAAATATGAGCCGATGAATTGTTTTTTGTGTATTCTTTGCTACTGTTTGGTCAGTAACTAATCGACCACAGCCAACAGCCTTTTGTAAATCTTCACACAACTGCTTACCCATATTTCCACTTGCAACAAAGGTTACACGAGGGTCGCCACGTTGGGAAATAAAGATGCTTCCATCCGAATCAAGTGAACCCGCCATGTACCCCCATATGTCTTTGATAATTAACCCATGCGTACCAATTTTAATGTAATTCCCTCTCGACGGGGCTTTGTAAATATCAAACTCTTCGCCATACGTCTTGAGTAAAGATGCCATTTTTTGTGGTGTGATATTCTTTTCCAATGTACCGAGTCCACGTCTTACGAGTTCACGAGATTGTAAAGGACCTTCCTTTTCCAATACATCAGATGCAAATTCTAATGCCTTTACATCATTAACAGGTAATTTTTCTGCTTGCTTCAATACATTTCTCCACATTTTTCTTGCGTCTTTTTGTAATTGATTTGCATTGACCCATTCTAATTGGTCATCAACAGACCAGTCAATTTTCTCATTGAGCATATTCAATACAGTATTTGCTTTCAAAAATAATTGACAGGCTTTTTGTAAACTAACAGAACGTGATTCTCCAAACTTTCGTAGTGATTTTAACGCTTTATCGTTTATACCCATATTTTTGATAACATCAGAAAGACCATCAGACCAAGACAAATTGGTAATAGTGGCTTCCACTTCCATCGACTTTAATGTTCTAACGTCTTTAATCATAGAATCGTACATGTCTCTATTGGTTTTATCATTTCTACGGGCTTTACGACATTCACGTATAATTTGGTCAGCACTCTTTCCCCATGTGGATTCGAGCCAACCATCTCCATTCTTAGCAAATGAATATGATTTTAATTCCTCTTTAACAACTAAAGATGAACTTACTGGTTCAATAGGTAAATTATCATATTGAAATTGTGGATGCTGTGATATACTTTTAACAAGTAAATTAGAAAACTCATCGTTTCCTAAAACGGGGAAATCATACTCATCCCCGACAAATGCACTCCCCCACATATTGACCTCTCCGTTGACCAATCATTTAGTCCTTTTTCTTTTTAACGCCGACTTTCTTTGGTTTAGCACCAATGGCAATTACCATCACCATGCCTTTTTTTCCTTTCATGTCTTTCATGTCTTTTTTATCTTTCATTGCTTTCACCACCGTAGGTTTGCCACCAACGCCTTGCTTTTTTGCTCGCTTGCGTTTTGTAGCCGCTTGTTTTTGACCGCTACTCATAGAGCCACTTGTCTTTGGAGTTTTACTTGAAACTTTCACACTTGGTCTACACTTTGGGTAACCTTTGCTTGATTTACTTGCTTTACTTCTTCCACAAGGAGGATGCTTACCGTCTTTGTCTTTACGACTAACATCAACCCATTTTTCTTTGAACCAACGATTCAAGTTCTTGATAACAAGTGTATCATGGCAAGTACATCGAGTCATTCAGTACACACCGACCATTTTCTTGATGTTTTTTTGTTTGTCAATAAGAGCATAGCAAGGACATTTTGGGGATGAAGCCGAGCATTGGTTACCCTCAATCATGCAGACGCATGGTGTTTTCTTTGTACCACCACAACAGCAAGAAGGTTTCTTAAGTTTCATTTCTTCTTCCCCTTTTTCTTGAACTTTCCTTTGCAGTATTGCACCGCCCATCCGTTAGCATAAGCAGATGGATAAACATCGAATTTTTTCTTAGCCGCCGCTTTTCCAGCAGGGCATAATTTCTTTTCAAGAAAATCCCAAGCAGTACCCATTCCTACACAATGTCCACATTCACAAGTCATTTCATGCCCTCCGGTTTTCCATGTTTTATCCAGCATTTTTCACAAAAACCAAATGGTTTTTCAACGCCATCTAATTTTGCTATAAAGCAACACGTATGATATAAAAAATTATGATTCCCTAATGCTAAAATATTATCGTTCATTTAAAAACCCCAATCATCCTCTTACCTCTTGGTAATAATCTTGTGGTAATTCTATGGAACGTTGAGTACCATCTTCATTTGCATATCTCATATATGGAGGATATGCACTTGGACGTTTTACAAGTACCTTATCCATAGCATCATGTCGTCTTTCATCTTTACCACTCATGTGTGGTTTATCAAAAAATTCACTTTGATGCATTTCAGGATTTGAAAGACGCTCAATAAATGCATCAACATCTTCTTGAGGTATTTGCATCATATCATCGTGTCTTTTATCTCTTTGATTTAATGTAAAATTAGCCCAGTTTTCATGTCCTTGATTTTCTGCGGCGGTGAGTTTAGATGCTCGATTATTTGCATCAGTTCTTGAAAATTCAGGATATTTTTTATTTGGTACTTTAGAAGGATAGGGTGTTGGTCGATTATATTCTATGTCCATTGGTGGGTCAGCAAGGTCATCAATTTTATATGAAGTTCCCATTCTACCTTCATCATCCTCACCTAACAAACGACTACGGGCAAAATATCCCATAGCACTTGGATGAATTAATTCACCTTTCAAGAAAGCCTTTCTTTTCATATCTTCAAAAATTTGTGCGTAAGGGTCAACATCATCTAAAACTGGTTCAGGTTCAGGTTGACTCGCTTCTTCAAACTGTCTATTTTCCGCAAGCAAACGATTGTATTCATCAGCCTGTTCTTGAGTCATACCAGCGTATGGGTCGCCATGTTTTGCACGAAGATTTCTTAACGAGGCGACAGTAACATTAGCATCAGCATCATCAGCAAGTTTGGGAGACTTATCTTTAGGCTCGGCGTTGGGGTCGTTTAAGTTACCCATCGTCCTTTGTGTATTGAGTTGCTCTTTCCGACCATCTTGCATTAAACCAAGTTTGCGAGCACGATAACTTTTCAAGAAAGACCAACAAATATCAAACGAGTAACTCATGGTATAACCCACCCACCTGTGTTCTTACCACCAACAGTATTGTCAAGCCAATCACCAAATCCGGGCATGTAATCATCGAGTGAAACAATGCTTCCCTTGAACTCTTTTGTACCCCAATTAGCCAAAGCCAAAGCCATTGCCAAGTCATCGTGAGTACCTACAGATTCCAACTTACCATTCTTTTGCATTCCAAATCGGTTTAGTTCTTGTTCTAATTTATGTGTGAAAGTACGACTTCGTTCATCACCATACGGTGTTCTAATCTGTCCTTGTTCAAATGCCATAAGTAAAGACATGAACATACTTTCCTTTCTTTGTCGAGTGGTCATGAACGTTTTAATCGGTATATCGCTACGCATATCTTGCAGTTCAGCGGCGAACATACGCTGAAAGTTGTTGCCTTCAAGTTCAATCAAATCAGGTTGAAACCGATTGTTAAGCATCAAAATATGTTTCTTTTGAGCCGCACCGCCTAATCCTTTCTCATGCACAACTCCGACAATTTGTTTGGTATGGTCATCAGGTAAAGTACGCATAACAACCATTGCTGTGTAGTCAGCGTTCTTATCCGAAGCAATTGCTGTGTCCCATCCTATGAAGTGTTGACCGAATACACCTGCGGGATTACCGTTTTCATCAAATTCAGTATCAGCCCTGTCGAGCAATACAAGGTCTTTATCACGGGCTTTGTCGAGAATATCGTTAGGAAACATACTCGCAACGTCGTGAATCGGCTCACACAGATATTCACGAGAAAATTGTATCGCTGGCATTGAAAGTCTACGTTGGTCAAGTGATTCAAGATTCCATCGTTCAGGCCAAAGGGCTTCTCCAGCGGCATCTATTGCAGGATATGTCTCGACAGTAAAGGCATCTCTTTGTTCTAATTCAGCGTACAAATCGTTGTATGAAAACGGCGTACCGACAATCATCATACGACCTGTGTGGTGCAGAACAGGAAGGAGAACACCATAGAACCAATCAGCGGCTCGCTGTAATTCTGTACCTGTTGTACCCCATAGAATATCGTCGCATACTACAACGTGAGGGTGGAAACCACGAGTACCACCACCAACGGACTTAGCCATCATTCGGCTTCCGTTTTCAAACTCAAAGTAGGTTTTTCTCCACGGCCTTCCTTCTGGAATAAGTTCACGAAGGATTGGTGTGGATTCGATGTTATTACGAATAAATCTCATGTGTTCCAATGTCTGTTCCAAAGAGTGAGAGAAAATCATGACGTGTGTACCGGGCTTAAATGCCGCTATCCATAAAGCATAGGACATAAAGAAAACAGACTTACCGTGGTCACGACTCGCTTTGACGCAGTAATATTTGTTTTCTGCTAACCCTTTGTCCCAACTTTCATGGTGGTGCGAATAATCAAATCCTAATATGTCCTCAAAGAAGTATCGAAAAGACTTTGCAGACATCTGTTTATCCATATCGTGGATAAATTCATTGATGTCGCCCTCCATTGGAATGTCTATTTCATCACTTCCTTAGTGTAAACATTGTATAAACTGCGAATTGACCCGCTTCATGAGGGGTCATTTTGTACAAATACCCACCAAACTCGTCATAGAGTTTCTTGATGTACGATTTAACAACATGAGGATTATTAGGATTTAATTCGTTTCTATAAAGTTGACCTACTTGAGTTGGTGTTGCCCCTTCTATACCTTTATTTTGTCCGTCGGTATGAAGTCTATTACGTAAAAGTTCACCGGTTTGCTGTACAGGTTGCTGTACAGGTTGCTGTACAGGTTGCTGTACAGGTTGCTGTACAGGTTGCTGTACAGGTTGTTGCGACATTGGTGGTATAGGTGCTATAGGTTGATTAAAAATAGATGTATCGAGTGGTTGTTGAGGATTAAAAGGATTATTTTGTGGAGGTGTAGGTAAAGGTAAAGGAGGCATAAACGAAGGTCTTGCCTTTTTTGGTTCATGGGGAAGTGGTACTCTTACATTAGCAGGACCCTTTGCTCTTACTCCTACTTGATTGGGTTTAGAACCTGCTGTATACCCTCCCATTCTTTCAGCATGAGTACTTTGAGGCATATTATTGCGGTTTTGTTGACTTTGAAATTTTTGTTGATTCTCCAATCCTGCTTGAGTAGTTCCAGAAAGAAATGATGTTGGGTCAAGACTTTCATATGCTTGTCCTGCTTGTAATGGTGCAGTAAAATCGCCACTTTGCATTCGCTTTGCTGTATTAACCACCGCACCAGTCGCCGCCGCCCCTTTTAATCCTAAACCAAGAAGCGCACCCGCACGAGATAATTTTCCACTTCCTGCACCAAATGCAGTTCTCCCTAAATCCATAATAGAAGGTCTTGCACCAGCACCTACTGTTTGAAGGGTTTGTAATCCTCCTGATTTTTTAATTACTAAAACTGGCTTGCTCATAGTATCATCTCAAATTCATTTTAATTACTTTTACAACTTTAGGTTCTACATTGTATGATTTTGCAATATCATACCAATCGCCCATTGTGTGGTTTATTGCATTAACTTCGCTACTGGTAAGACCAACATACTTTGCTAAGTTTAATGGTGAATTTAATGTGTTTGTCAGATGAGGTACAACGTCGCTATCCATCTGCGCTTCGTGGTACTGCATACGCTCAAGAGCCTTCATGAGTTTATCCATAAGTGGCAGGTGTGCGTCCTCGGACTTCATGTAATCAGTTAGCAGACGTTGGCGTGGGTCTGATAAGGCTTGCTGTGACCTTGCTTCCAACTCGCTCAATGGTGCATCGGTGATTGGTTGTGGGCGTGATGCCCCTGCAATCTGCAACATTTCACGAAACTGTGATGGTGAAAAGTCAGATATTTGATGTCGTACATCTTGGAATCTCGGTGATACAACTGGTCGTTCAGCCTCTACAGGGGGTGTCTCAACCGAAGGTGTTGAACGAACAGGAACATGAGTAGCCGCAGGAGGTAAGGTCTGCGCTGTTTCCTTCGGTTGAGACAATGATGGTTGGCCTTCACTCATTTGTTGGCCGTTAGGTGCAAAATCTTCTATGCTGTGAAGATATGCTTGCATATGGTCATCCAAAATAGGTTCAGGGTATTCTCCTGTTTCATCCTGTTGTGGATAACCGTGAATCATTTGTGAAGGCATAGGGGATGAAGGTATATCTCCCAATCCCATTTGTACAGGATGCCCTCTTGCTTCTGCTTGGTGATTTGCTAATGCTTCGATAACGTTACGGAATCTATCAACTTGTCCGAGTCGTTGTTCACTATATGGTAAATTTGCGGCTTCCAGTTCATCAGCAGAAACACCATGTTCTCCCATTTTACTTCGACCTTCTTCACTTCCTTCTCCTGATGCACGAGCCAATGCAAGTAGTCGAGCCGCATTTTTATGCAACCCTTGACCACCTTTTTCTCCACCAGTAAGGTACTTACCGTGTTCTTCTACAGAAAGTGCTTCTTCTCCACCACCGTATTTATCCATCATGTGGTTGTATAACTTTTTGAAATTACCTTGATAACTGCGGCCAAACAAATACATCATAGCAGGAACGTGAGCCATGTCTTTGACGAGTGCTTCCTTGAGGTCTTTGTTACTAAGAATTTCATGAAGTGGTCGTTGAATCATATTGGGTGCGCCAAGAGTTCCCGTGTTAAGCGTAACAGGAACATCAGGAATAGATTCCATTCCCCCTTGTTCTATCGCTTGGTCAATCATGGCGTGAGCCGCCGCTACAAGTTTTGTTGGTGCGCCTCCACCACTCATGATGTCTTTATTTTCATTCTTTTGAGATGGATAAAAGAAAACATCAGGAAGATGATGTACCGTAGACCATGTGTGTACAGATTCTTGGTCAGGGAAATAGCCGGGTTTTGCACGTCCCATCATATCACTTGTATATGTTTCAGGATGTTCGCCCTTGTTTGAGTATACCCAACCTTCGGGTGCTGTGTGATTAGAATAGACATAAGGATAGGTAACTCCTGATTTTAGTGAGCCTTTTATTTGTCTGTCCTCAAATCCCATGTCTTGTAAAATATGGAATAAGTTTTGATTAAATGGAATGTAATATGATTCTATGAATCGACCAAAAGGAGTTTGGTCAGCATTTTTATTTGTTAATGCAGTAATGAGTGTTCGATTATGTGTACGACTTTGCCTATTTGTCTGCTCATTCCCTTCTGCATCTTTTGCAGTAGTACCTTGAGGTAAAGTATTTGCACGAATTTTTCTCCATGCCATATTGTCAAATGGTGGCAATTCGTGATGTTGTCCATGAGAATGAGAATTATTAAAATTTTCAATTGCTTTATTGATAACCGCAATAGGGTCTACATCTTTTCCATGCATCTTAAAAAAATTAGCAAGAGAAACAGCCAATGAATCTATACCATGATAGAAATTTCCATGTTCTGTTTTGTAAGCCAATGGTCCTTGACTTGAATCAAACTCACCGGGTACAATGTCTCCACGACCATTGTGTGCAAATGCAGGAATATCGGGTTCTTGTGCAGGGCGAAAAGTGTGTGGAGGGGGGTTGCGAAACGCTACAGGACCTTCTGGTGGATGAGCAATCATACTCCATGCTTTGAGCAAACGTGGAGGTTGAATCCGTATCATCCCATATGCCCCCGCTTAGATGTTAAGTAACCAGCAGGGTCAAGACCTAAACGGCTTGAATTTGTTTCAAGATTTTGTGTAGGTCCATCATTTTTTTCATCTTCATCTTCGTGTTGGTGTACACCAGCAGGATGACTTGGTATGTGTCCGTTTTCCATTGCTGAACGTGTACCTTGCATTGATTTACCAAGTTTTTCAGCACGTTCTTGTGCTCGTATTAAACGGCGAAGAAGATTGAGTTTATGGTATGTTAAAGAATTAGTGCGACCTTTAAGCAATTCACTTTCAGCACGTTCTTCACTCATCATCATTGGTGCAGAAGGTTGCGGAAGTGAACTGATGCTTGAAGGTGCTTGCATTGGTTGACTTGGAACACCCATTGGTGCTTGCATAGCCTGAACAGGATTTCGTGGTCGTCGGATTCGTGGTCGTCGGATGCCTATTTGACGAAGAGATGGGCGATTCATTTGACCCGATTGACCCGCTAATAGCCCACCAATACGACCTGCACCTGTAGGTCCTGCTGAAACTGAACGCTCACCGTATCGAGCGTGAGGTGAGAATGAAGAACGGACATTTCCTAAAATTTTACGAGCCTCCGATTGACCCATATATTGTCGATACTTTTGTGGGTCTTTTGACATAGGTTGCTTAGTAGCGATACCACGGTGGCTCATCTCAACAGACAAATGAGGCTTCATCAATCCTGTTTTCTTACTTCCTTTGATACCACGCATACGTGCTCGGAATCTTCGCATTGTAGAACCTGCGGGATTCATACCACCGGGTGGTCGCTTAAATTGACCAGTTGATGGTCTAAATTCTTGTCGCTTTTCACGGCGACGACGTGATTGAATTTTATTCGGTGTATCACGCTTGAGTAGTGAACTCCAAGCATCCACCATTGGTTCACCTGTTGCAATTTCTTGGTCTGCAAAGAATTTAGTAGGGTCAGACGCTTGTAAATTTCTTAGACTTTCTTCTGCTTCTTGACGATTTGCATCAATTTTTGGCATACGACGTGCCATATTACTGATATTGTTCATAAATTGCTGTCGTACTTGAGGGTCGTAATCACCCATTCTACGTTGCATTTCAATGTAATCAGGATTTTGTTTTCCTTCATGCATCATATCTTGTCCAATATCTCTTAAAGATTGATTATCAAGTTCAGGCATAATTAATTTTGCAGAAGGTATACCTAAACTTTCTAAAATATGTTGTTCTTGTCTATCAGGTCGCATCATTTGTTGTATTACACGGTCAAATTGTTTTGCTTCTCGACTAAGACCTGATTCTTGAAGTCTATCTCGTTCTTGAATTAATTCTTCAATGGATGCTTTCAACAAACTACTCCAAGCACCATCCATTGGCTCACCTGTTTGAATATTAAATCGCCTATTAAAATCCTTTAATTGCTCATCAGAATAATATTCATCTCCATAATCCCCTTGTTTTTCAGCCGCAGTATCATAATAATATTGATTTTCAAGTCGAGGGTTAGAAGATGCAGTTCTCAATGGTGGTTTTTCCATATCAGGTGGGACATAATATGGATTTTCTACATTACCATGAACTTGTTGAATAATCTTAGGTTTAGCCTTACTTCTATCTACAAACCTTTGAAGTATATCCATAGTTTGAGGATTCATTCTTCTTGAACGGGCGGTATCAAATTGAGGGTCAGTAAATGATGTTGAACCAAGAGTACTTGTACCGTAATCGTCGGTTTCATTAGCAATATCATCATCCCATAATGTTTGTTCTTGAAATTTTATATTTGGATGTTGTTGAATAAAGTCACTTACCTCTTGACCTTTCAACAAACTACTCCAAGCACCATCCATTGGCTCACTCATTGCAATCGGCAACGGTCCAGTCATTGCTGAACCTGTACCAGACTTTGCACCTGTTGCAAGGTCGAGAAGATTACCACGACTTCCAGCAGGACCACCTTGTAGTCCCATCTCTCGTTCATCGTCTTGTTTGTTGCCGTCATCTTCTGCTACAGCAGATTCTTCCCCTTTTATTCCTTGAGAAGCACGAATTTTGAGATGTTTTATCTTGTCTCTACGTTCCTTCTTTTCTTCGGCACGTAACTTTTTCTTTTCATTCCTCTCGTCTTTATCTTGAGGAGATGTAGGATTGTATTTTGTTTCACCTTCGTTAGCAGATGAATACATAGTGTCTGATTCACTACGTGGTGCATACATTCGTGTATCAGAACCTCTTCCCATCATTGGCATTATTCAACCCCCATGTTTTCTTGTAATCGAGACTTTATCTTAGCCCAAGTTTCAGGGCTTTCTTTTCCAAGTTCGACCTGTAAAATATTGAATGTTTGATTAACTTGCTGTGTTTCACCTTGAGGACCCCATTGTTCTTGGAAGCGAAGCAAGTCTTTGACTGTTTCTCGTACTTCTTTGTGAAGCATAACAGCATCCCGAACAAACCCATCCTCATGTACAGTCCCTTCATCAAGAAGTTCAGTTAGTTTACCATTTAATCTTTCCGCATTTGTACGAAGTAAATCTAATTCATTACCAACGGCAAAGGATGCTATTTCAAGAGCCGCTGTTTTCTGCACCAAAGGTTGGAAATGATGCTTCATATGTTGGTAAACGAGGTTTTCACTAATTCCAACTTCTTCGGCTATAGCATCTATTTGTGAACCATCAGAAAAATACAGTCGCTCATAATCAGCACGATTGGGAGATGTACATAGAGCACACGTTTCGTTAGCCGCAACGTGATATTCACCCATGTGATTTCTAAAATGTCGGTCCGTAGTATTGGTTCTCCAACCTTTATCTTTGTCAAGTTGCTTTGGGGAAATGTAACCTTGTAAAAGTTGTTCTTCCAACTCTTCACGGTCCTCATCCATGCAGAATGAGCAAGACCGTTTTATTACTTGCTCACCCGCCGCCATTGTCCATGTTACGGGTATCTCTTTGAAAACAATTATGGTGAAGATAAGATTGGAATGTACTATGTGGAGAGCGAAAAGAATAGCCGGAGTTCCTATTTCTAAGGATTCATTCAGAAGCATTTCTCAAGCCGTAAAAGATTTATCAAAACGTGATTATGCAGACGATGATGAAATACTTCATAGAATTAGAATATGTAGAACATGTCCACATTATGGTACTCGATGCACCGCTTGTGGGTGTCATCTAAATACAAAATTAAAACTTAAAAATTCAACTTGTCCTCTTCACAAGTGGGAATTATCCACGAGTGATTCTGGAGTAGACTCCAGTGAGCATCAAAGCACTTCCGAAGAGTCCGACAAGATAGTAGGACAAAACACTTGAAGAAAGTTCTTGGCCTTTGAAAATTAATATCATAAGCATTACTACAATAATAGAAATAAATTGAACCATTATCATGTCAATAATGACACTTCTTCGGGGGTTTAGTACATTAAGAGAAGTATTTCTAAATCCTAACGGCATGTAATTTTTATCATTCATATTATCGACTTCCCGTAATAAAATTGCGAGCGAAGTTTCCTACGCCTCCACCTACTTTTCGCATCATTCCTTCATCTGCAAGAGCCGCTTGTAACGCCCCTCCCATCATAGATTGTTGTGCCATAGTGTTGAGTTGCATTTGATTTTGTTCTGCCATCTGTACATTTTGATTCGCCGCACTTTGAAGGGCTGTGAAATTAGATTGAATGTTTTCACTACTCATGGTTTGAAGATGAGAAGGTAAAGATGTTACATCCATTTTTAGATTACCATCATCATCAGCAACAAATGAAGCATTCTTAAATATTTCAAGTACACTAAAGGTTACAATATTGTTAAACATCTGTACGAGTGTACCCATAGATTCACTTGCAAGGAAACGGTCTACGGGTACAATACCACGTAGAAGCATTATTTGTATTTCGAGTTCACTTGGTGGTGCAACAGGTTGTTGCATCCACGGATTTTGTTCACCTGCCATACCCTGCATGAATGGATTTTGGGACATTCCTTGCATTTGTTGATTACCAAATGGATTTTGCATTGATTGTGGGGGTTGATTATTCGATACTCCGAGGTTCAATGCCCCGTTTGAATTATTATTACCGTTAAAATTAAGCATCTCACTCACCTATCCCATGCTGTTGTTCTTCAAGAGTGTTTTGATAGGGCTGTTGATTCAACATTGCTTGAAATGCAGGTGTTGGTTGGTTCATCATTGCCAACTCTTGTTGAAAAATTCTAAGGTCAAAGACAATCATCGTAACGTCATTTTGTCCATTAGTAGGGTTTTCATAATTAAGTATAGAAATTCCATTTGTACGCTTGCTATCCTTTTCTAACATTGCAAAAAAATCTTCGTACTTTGCTAAAAATGAAGGTGTTGGGTCTTTTTTGGCTATAGCCGTTACAGGAACAGTTACCATTGATACACCTCGTTTTACTTTATCACGTAGTCTACGTGGATTTGCTTCACGAATTTTATCTTCTTCCGCTTCCCACTTTACTAAAAGGTGATACAAATGAAGATGTTCAGGACAGTACGTTCCTTTCATTTTTCTTCCATTAGTTACCTTTTCTTTTGCTACAAAGGCTTCCGCTTGCATTGTGACGGGATTTTGCCAATATAGTTGCCATAATGAGTAACCTGAATCTTCATCAGTAATTTTTGCATACAAATTATCGTGTTGAATAAGAGTTGCACAATCACATCCATCTACAACACACACACTCGCTTGCTTATCGTATCGGTATTTACGACCAAAAAACCATCTAAACGGATTATACCACGGTCTTTTTGCTGGAGTAAGTAATTTGTACGCTTGTTTAATGTCTTTCTTTCGTGCCTTTTGGGGGTCAGGATGTCTCGACGGGTAAAAATTTACTTTTGGAACTTCTAAGTTTTGCTCATTAGCAATATTCTGCATTGCAGTTTGCGCTGTTGCTTGTTCCATAAGTGCGGCATGGGATAAAGACTCATTACCTTGTTGACTTAAAGCATACAAATGTGCTTCATTTGATGTAGCCAATTGTTGCATACCAGTATTTCTATCAAATATCATTGTCATTCAATCACCTTGTTTACCATTATTTGTCGTTTACCCGTTTCTGAATCCCATTCAATACTCCATACTAATGAATTATCTTTTGAAAGTTCCATTAGTTCTACTATCCAATGTGGTATCACACTTCTTAGACTTTTACTGTGCTTCCCAACCGAATTAATTCTTGTTTTTGTCATCTTATCACCTATGCTGTAAGTAAATCAACCATCGTGTTTTCTACGTTCCATCCAATACGAGTCGCCATAAAAGACCTTCTTGTTGGAATACCACCTTTTTGTAAGCGTATTAAATCATCTCGAAAGGGGTCAAATACCTTATGTTCCCCTATACGGTCTTGTTGCCAAAGCATTGCGGCTGTTTCATCAAAAAACCTGTCTGCTTTGTTTGCAACAAGCATAATGAGTTTTGGTACGTACTTTTTTCCTTTACGTCGAGCCTTAAAATTTCGATAACGATATTGACGATGAAGTATTGCATCAACAAGATATTTGAAACCGCCAATTTGTTTTATTGCATCATCTCCACCTTTGAACGCTCGTTCATCAAACATGTAGACAACTGCTTCAACTTGACGATTGACCATATCATCAATCCATAAATTCCAAAAACGTTCTTGACCTCCTACATCAGATGAGTATACTACACGCTTATGCCCTTTCCAAGAAACTCTTTTTCGAGAAGGCTTTGGCATGTTGTATTTACCAAGAAATTTTTTGTGGTCTGTTCGTTCAGCATCGGGGATTTCTTCCATTTCACCGGGAGTAGTCATGTAACGGTCAAGAGTTGTCTTACCAACTTGTCCTGCGCCGTATATTCCAACACGTCGAGGTCGCCATGAGTTGTATAGAGATTGACCCCATACCATGACACCAACCAATGCGGAACCTGCGGGGTCAACCATTAGAACAACTCCAGTAACCAATTACCAAATGCTTCTATTTTCAATACAAACCATTCAATTGTGTTATCCCAAACTGATACATCAGTACTTTTTTCCCAAAGACTTGTTCCTAAGATAGCGAAAAATGTGAATAAAAATGTACGAAACCATCCCCATCCCTTCTCATAATAATTGTCTAATGTGTTTTGAGTATGCATAGCCCGAAGTGTTGCTTCGGTACTATCGTCTGTTGGCGTTTTAAATATGCGCCCCAATTAATCACCTTCATTGACTTTTCTTTTCGTCTACAGCACCAAGATGCATAGGCTTGTCAAGAATGGCTTCATGTTTTGGTGGATTTTTAATTAACATATTATCATCGTATTGAGTTATCATAGATGTTGAACCTCCCTGTACTCCCCATGAAGGAGGCATCTTACCGGGATTTTGTTCCATCCATTGCAATTCACGCTCAAGTTGTGCTTCTTGCATTCGCATTTCCATGTCGGCTCTACGGTTATCAAAATTTAATTGTGTACTTCGATAGCGTTGTTGGCGTTGACGTTCAATGTTTTGCATATGTACTCGCTCTTGCATGTTCTGTTCAAAGAACATCTTGAAGAAATAGTATGCAATTCCTTGAACAAAGAAACCAGCCATAGCATATGTAAACCCATTCAACATAGCGTCGTCATTGTTTAACCAAATTCCTGCGTCGTATACTCCAACTGATAGTCCAATTAATGCTGATTGTGCTAAAATTAGCCCCATTAAGCGAATTTCTGCATCCGAGTTATCGTTACCTACTTGCATCTTGCTCAATGTTGGCTACTAAAATGGTCAACATAAACATTTCGCTATGTTCACTATACCGCTTTATTCACTTTATTCATAGAAGTGGTCACTAATTTGACTATAAGTTATGGTCAATTTATTATAGTCCTACTCTCTATAATATAAGAGAGTGTAGTAGTCACTTAGATGACCATAACTTTGACCAAAGTGAACTAAGTGAATTTTTTGACTTCTTCTTTCCTGTAACAAATTCTACATTCGTTACTGATTCGGTCTTATCTATCTTCTTTGATTCGTCATCGAACCATTCATCAAGCATTTTACATCGTGTCATTGTTTTTCACCTCCTACTGTCTAAAAACTGGTACTGGTGTATCTCCATACCCTAAATTTCTCAACGCTCGCATACGATGCCTCCCATCATGTCCCACAGGGCTGTCAGTAAACTCATAATCTGCTCTTGGCATTACGAAACGCATATCTTCACCTTCCATTGCTCTTTGCATGAGATTTTTGTAGTAATCGTCATCAACCATTTCATCTGTTTTCGTTTCTTGTAAAAATTGATTTGGAGTCATATTGGTTATTTCAGCCCAATCTTCTAAATCTTTTTCATGTGGTATTTCTCTTTGAGAAGAATCATATGTTTTTCCTTCCTTCATCCAAATACCGGGTAAACCACCATGAAGATTTTTATCTTGTGTCCAATCCTCATTTTTTCCTTGAGTAACGAATTGTATTCCGGGTATACCTGTATCGTAAACAGGCATCTTCAACAACAGCCAAGCCTTTTGCATTGGTGTCATAACATCACTCTTCATGTCTTAGTGTACCCTTTTCTTTAAAATGTCTTGCTCGGTTACCGTGTTCAGACTCAAGGGTTAATTTTCCGCCTTCTGTATGCGAAACGTCCATATGGTTATGTTTTCCGTAAATTCCACG